>ENA-OSEO01003072-OSEO01003072.1-sediment-metagenome-genome-assembly--contig:-NODE-3072-length-20913-cov-3.964677_pt1 | contig 20913 bp, 28 predicted proteins | sample MGYA00237883_ERZ534232 | MGnify/ENA metagenome assembly ERZ534232
GGGGAGTCTAATAAGAAGGCCGCTTAGCAATCAACCCCGGCTGGAGGCCACTGTCAGGTAATTACCGTCACTGTACATCTCGTTGAATACCGGCGCGTCGATGAAGGCGGGCGCTAAGCTTTCTTCAGCTTCATCGCTAGATAGTACCTCCGTAAGGAGGCAGACTTTTTTCGGTGTGGCCTCATCAAGGGCCGCCACTTTTTTGAATATCGCAGATTGCTTTTTCTGGGTCCTGATCGTTTTCTGCAGCGACTGGGAGAGTTTTTCAGCTCTGTCATCACTTTTCACGGATTTTATTTCTTCTTCGATATAATCTTTGTAGGCCTGGAACTTGTCGTGTACGGGTTCCCCGTTCTTTGCGAGTGATCGCGTAACAGAGAATACCAGATGGGTGTGCAATGGGTACTGGGCCAACAATGTGAAGGCTTCGGGGTAGGACACCACCGGATATTCAAAGTGGAAACGACCGTCGCTCTTTTTGTAAGCTTCGAAACCATAAAAGAAGACTTGTTTTATTTTTTCTCCAATCTTTTCTATGCTCAAAGCGTTATAGCGGACGCCCTCAGCAAAGGCGGCTTTAAGAGCCCAATCCAGGCTAGGGTATATTCCCAGGTCTCCGAGTTTGTCATGTTGATAGCCTAAAACTGTTTGCCGAATATTAATGGCATGTTTAGAGTTGACCCATTCATCAAGTACGCATTTTGCGTATTTTTTATCGTCTAAGTTTATATCGTAGGAAGTGTTTTCATTATCCTGAGCATAGAAGCTCGACCACTCCATAGGGCCCTTTCCTTCATGTAGTTTACCCATGAACGTGGCTTCATTTTCTTCGCTATAAGTCGGGCAGGCTTCTCCTTCTGTATCTGCTTCATATTTTTCAGTATAAAGCCAGGGATAGTAATTGTAGGTTCTGTACAGCCTGTGGGAGTAAGTGTCGAAACGGAGCCTATCGGCCACGGGTGGCAAAACGGCCTCAGATGCGACCACCTCGGCCCCGTGCCCTCGCAGGCGGTCCTCTTGAAGCACGAGGACATAGGTGCCGCACAACAGGGGGTTGTTGGTGGCGGGCATCCCCAGCGACACCCTCTTTAGGGCGAACTTCTGGTCTAGGATCACGTCGTCCATGTTCAATCCGATGAGCAACTCAGCAGCCGGCAAGGCCAGTTTGATGGCTCCGCCCAAGCTTGGCTGCAATGTCGTGGCCAGACCGGCGAGACCCTGGGCAAATTGCCTGAGCTGTTCATTCTCCACCTGGTCCAACTCCAGGACCACAACTCGAACTGTGAGGTTATCGCCATCAATTTGCACCGGGCCAATGATTGGCCAGTCATCGAGATTCAAGAAAGACCCCAGGGTCTGGCCCCGGCTGTCGTAGACTAGGAAGCTTTCTCTCACACTGGTGCCGGCGGAGAATGATAGAATTATGGCTATTTCACCCTTTGCCCGGCTTGGACTCCAGCTTCCCGACAAGATATTTCTTTCTTTGAAATACTTTATAAAAGCCGACTTGAGCGAGATCACGATAAAATCCTGATCAGTAACAACCTTTTTTGACCAGTCGAGATGGCGGAAATCGCCTTTGTATCTAAGAGGCACGAAGCGTCGGCCGTAATCGGCTTGGCTGTCCCCGTACTTGTAAGGCCCCCGTTTTTCAGGGTTAGGGTGCCAGCTATCATCCACGCGCAAAATTGTCACTGTGCCCGCGTGTGTCGCAGTGGTGAACAGGCCGGTCTTTGGTTGGCCTGACGCGCATCCGGCTAATAATAGAGCGACGGTCAGCCAAAGAAAGCCTAGTTGGACGGCGTTTCGAGATTTCAAGAGGTTGGTTCTGCTAATGGCTATCATCTGAAGCCTCCTCTAAAAAAGTGAGGTAAGCCCGAAAAAACGGCAGTGCCCAATATCAGGGTCAGTGCTCGGTCAAATACCTAATGGATGGATGTAAAGTGCCAACCTGTCAACTTCTAGTATTCGATAAACTTTTAACATAACAGTTATTTCGAGTAAAAGAAATTTGGACCACCCAATATTTTCTTCCTCGTTCTATTCAGTATAGTATCAAGTAGCTACAACGTTATTTTAATCATCGGAGACTGGTACAATTCTAAATGATTCCAAATTCTTTTACTTGATCTATTTCTTTCACTCTCGACTGTATTACTATAGAAACGTTTGATCTGGCAATATCAGTTATTTCAGTTCCTCGCTGGAATTTTTTATATTGCTCATGGGTTTTGCCAAAACCAGATTCACTGCTTAACATTAAATTGTGCGCTGGGTGAGAATGCGGGCAGTGGTTCGAGGTTCAGATCGCTTGTCAAGAGACTAGAGCTATAATTAGATACGAATACACCAGCACACGTTTGTCTTTGAAGCGATACAGTAATCCAGTGTATTTATCCCTGCGCCTTTTGGCTTTATAAATTACGTTGGCCCTAAGAAAAGAAAAAGTCAAGAAAAATTACGAGCATCTCGTTTATTATGCCACGGGCGCAATGGCCAGGCCCGGCGGGCAGCTCTTCACGCAACGATTCTGCGTAAATGCTTCTTTGACAGTCGAATCGCAAGGCTCCAAGCTCAGCGGCTCGCACAAACCTGTTGCCTTACCCTCTTCGCCTAGGGTATCTCTGTCCCGTCCAGCGAATCAATTTCTCCGGCGGGGTTTGGCCATGATTCAGCGTTACACGAGGCCCGAGATGGGCCAGTGGTGGAGCGACGAGAACAGGTACCGGGTCTGGCTCAGGATCGAGGTCCTGGCTTGCCAGGCCTGGGCCGAAATGGGCATTGTCCCGGCCGAAGCGGTCAAGGTCATCGAGCAAAAGGCCGACTTTGAGCTAAGCCGCATCGAGGTCATCGAGGCCGAGACCAGGCACGACGTCATCGCCTTCCTGACCGCCGTGGCCGAGAAGGTCGGCCCGGAGTCGCGCTACATCCACTATGGCCTGACCTCCTCGGACGTGCTCGACACGGCCCTGGCCTATCTGCTCAAGGGCGCGGCCGAGCGCCTCCTGGCCGACCTGGACGGCCTCATGGCCGCGGTCCGCGAGCGGGCCTTCGAGCACAAGAACACGGTCATGATCGGCCGCTCCCACGGCATGCACGCCGAGCCCATTACCTTCGGCCTCAAATTAGCCGTCTGGTACGACGAGCTGGCCCGCCAGAAGAGGCGCCTGGAGGCGGCCCGGGACGACGTGGCCGCGGGCAAGCTCTCCGGCGCGGTGGGCACCTTCGCCAACGTGCCGCCTGAGGTCGAGGCCTTTGTCTGCCGCGAGCTGGGCCTCAAGCCGGCCCCGGCCTCGACCCAGATCGTCCAGCGCGACCGGCACGCCGCCTTCTTCGCCGCCCTGGCCGTCCTGGCCGGCACGGTGGACAAGATGGCCGTGGAGATCCGCCACCTTCAGCGCTCCGAGGTGGGCGAGGCCGAGGAATACTTCGCCAAGGGCCAGAAGGGCTCCTCGGCCATGCCCCACAAGCGCAACCCCATCGGCTCGGAGAACATGTCCGGCTGCGCCCGGCTGATCCGCTCCTACGCCCTGGCCGCCCTGGAGAACCAGGCCCTCTGGCACGAGCGGGACATCTCCCACTCCTCGGTGGAGCGGGTCATCGGCCCGGACGCGACTATCCTCATGGACTACATGATCCAGCGCCTGACCGGCCTGATTAAACGCCTGGTCGTCTACCCGGAGCGGATGATGGCCAACCTGGAGTCCAGCCGGGGCCTGATCTTCTCCCAGATGATCCTCCTGGCCCTGGTCGAGGAGGCCGGGGTTAGCCGGGAGGAGGCCTACGCCAGGGTCCAGGCCCGGGCCATGGAGGCGAGCGGCCAGAAAAAGGACTTCCGGGACCTGCTCAGGGCCGACGAATGGTTTGTCGAGCGCCTGGGCCGGGAGAGGTTGGACCAGGTCTTTGACCCGAAACGCCACCTGGGCCAGGTGGATCTCATCTTTGAGCGGGTCTTCGGCCGGAACTGAGCCGGAGGGGGCCGGAGCTGAGCCGGAGGATCGAGCCCTCAGGCCAGCTCCAGCCTGATGTAGTCGTCGGCCGGATCGATCTTGGCCACCCGGACCTGGACCCGATGGCCCGGATGGAGAGCCCCCTCGGGCAGCTTGGGGCTGGGCAGTCGGAGCATGATCTCCAGCAGGACCAGGCTGTAGCGGTCCTGGAGCCGGTCCAGAACCAGGGCCTCCCAGGTCCGTTCCCCTTCCTGGGCCAGGTACTTGAGCAGCCAGTAGCGCAGCCGACGGAACCTGAGCTGGTTGTGCGACCTCAAGAGCGGGCCCAGGCTCTGGGTAAGATCCTCCAGGGCTTCCTGGTTGTAGGGCGGCGTGGCGTGGTCCAGGAGGCCGTGAAGCTGGCGCACGGTGATCAGGTCCAGGTAGCGCCTGATGGGCGAGGTGAAGGTGGTGTAGCACTCCAGGCCCAGGCCGGCGTGGGGCGCCGGCAGCGGGCTCAGCTCCATCGGGTTCAGGGTCATCCGCTGGCGCAGGGTCGCCCAGAGCGGGTCCGAGCCGGGCGGGGCCTCGAAGTGGCCCGGCGGGAGCTGGCAGCGGAAGAGGGTGGGCACCCCGGCCTCGGCCAGGCTCTCGGCGGCCAGGCGGTTGGCCAGGATCATCATCTCGGCCACCAGGAGCCGGGCAGGGGTGGTCTGGTCGTTGCGGAACAGCTCCACCCGGCCGTCCATTGGCCTGACCCAGACTTCGGGCACGTCCAGGAGCAGGGCCCCGTTCTGGAGGCGGTTGGCCTTCAGCTTGAGGGCCAGGTCGTGGAGGGCGGACAGGCGCGGGTCCCGGTCCAGGTTCAGGTCGGCCTGGCTGTAGATGAGACGCCGGTCGACCCTGATCAGGCTCTTGACCAGTTCGTAGCCCAGCACCTGGGCCTGCTCGTCCAGCTCGACCCTCAGGCTCAGGGCCGGCCGGAGCTCGTTCTCCCTGAGCGAGAGCCGGTCCTCGGAGAGGATCTGGGGCAGCATGGGCAGGCGCTGGTCGGGCAGGTAGAGCGATGAGGCCCGGGCCCGGGCCTCCAGGTCCAGGAGGCTCTCTGGTTCGACGAAGACGGCCACGTCGGTGATGTGGACGAAGACCTCGTGGCCTCGGGCCAGGGCGCGGTAGGACAGGGCGTCGTCGAAGTCCCGGCTCTCGGCCCCGTCCAGGGTGAAGGTCTCCAGGCCGGTCAGGTCCTCCCGGCCGGCCAGGGCGGCCCGGGGCAGGTCAGCCCTGGCCACCCGCTGAGCCTCGTCCAGGACCGGCCCGGGAAACTCGGTCGGCACCTTCAGCCGCCGCAGCTCCAAGTCCTCGTCGGGCGAGAAGCGGCCCAGGCGGACCAGGAGCTCGAAGGCGGCCCGGGGGTGCTTTATCCCGGCGGTTTCGAGCCAACCCTTGACCTTGCCGAAACTGTTCGAGTCAGGCCCCAGGATAGCCGCGTCAATGAGCCGGGCGATGATCGCCTCGGTCTCGGCCGGCGTCTCGGCCGGCCGGCCGGTCCAGACGGACCGCAGCCAGCCGCCGACCTCCTCGCGCTCCCTGGCCAGCTCCTCCTCGCGGACCTTCTGGGCCAGGAGCTCCTCGACCTTTTCGGCCGAGGTCACTTCCAGGCCCTCGGGCCGGTAGCGGAAGTAGACCTTGTTCTCGACCGCGGCCCTGATCAGGGCGGCCACCTGGTCGGGCGTGACCGGCTCGCCAAAAAGCAACCCGGCCAGGAAGGCCGGGTCCAGCGGTTCGGCCGGGTCGTCCTCGACCAGCAGAGACCAGAGCTCGGCCAGGTCTATGCCGGCCTTGATCTCCTCGCGGCGGGCCGAGACGTCCTTGAGCCGGTTGACCAGCTCGTCGCGGGCCAGGTTGAGGGACATACTCTGGCCCTGGTCGTGGGTCAGCCGCCGGGCCGAGATGACGACTTCTCGGTTGGCCTGGGTCAGCAGCCGGGGCCGGCCCTTCTTGGAATCTAGACAGATAGCGACGATGAACTGGTTATTCTCTATATAATCAACTACGTGCCCTGTTTCAACCAACGGGGCCCCCTTTCTGTTCCGAGGCATTATCCGCCCTTGACCGGCCGGTGTCAAACCGGGGTCAAGGGCCGGTCTGGGCCCTTAAGCAAGGAAATTACGGGAAATGAAGCCCAGCCGGGGAGTTATTTCCGAATTTTTCGGACTGGCGGCCTTCTCGGCCGGGAATTTTCAGGGTAATAATTAGGCGGGGACGGTATTGGCCCTGCCTAGACGACGGGAAAGAGGTTTTCAGTGAGCCAGCCCGACGACCAGAAAGAGATCCTGGGCACCTTTTTCGGTTACGTGGTCACGGTCGGGATTCTCCTGGCCGTCTCCTACCCCTTGGGCTTGATCGGCCAGAGGGACTTCGGCTTTGTCCTGGGCGGGTTCCTGCTGGGCGTGGCCCTGACCCGGCATCTCTGGAAGAGGGACGAGGCCAAGTGGTTCGAGGAGAGGGAGGGCCTCCTGGCCAGGCTGGCCGAGCTCAACCGCCACCTGCTCGCGGCCAGGGACAAGGACGAATCGGACGCCCTCCACTGAAGCCCTGCCGGGCGGCCCTCAGGCCTCCCGTCGGCCTTCCAGGGAGGCCTTGAGGCTCATCGGGTCGGCGTACTCCAGGTCAGAGCCCAGGGGCAGGCCCAAGGCGATGCGGGAGACCTTGACCCCGGTCTCCTTGAGCCGGTCGGCCAGGTAGGCGGCCGTGGTCTGGCCCTGGCTGGTCGGGCTGGTGGCCAGGACCACCTCCTTGATCGAGCCGGTCTTGACCCGCTCCACGAGCTGGTCGATCCTCAGCTCGGCCGGGCCGATCTTGTCCAGGGGCGAGAGCAGGCCGCCCAGGACGTGATAGCGGCCCCGGAAGGACTCGGTCCTCTCCACCGCGGTCACCTCGGCCGGCCCTTCGACCACGCAGATCAGGCCCGCGTCGCGGTCCGGGTCGGCGCAGATGGGGCAGGGCTCCTGGTCGGTCAGGTTGAAGCAGACCGGGCAGAGGCGGACCTCCCGGGCGGCGCCGTCGAGGGCCCGGGCCAGCTCTCCGGCCAGGGAGCGCTGGGACAGGAGCAGGAACAGGGACAGCCGGGCCGCCGTCTTGGGGCCGATGCCCGGCAGGCGGGACAGGGTCCCGATGAGCCGGTTGAGGGCCGGGGGGTAGGCCGACTTGGCCACGGCTCGGCTCAGGTCAGACCGGGGATCTGGACCCCCCCGGTCAGCTTGGTCATCTCGTTCTGGACCATCTCCCGGGAGCGGTGGAGGGCCTCGTTGACCGCGGCCACGATCAGGTCCTGGAGGATGTCCACGTCGGCCGGGTCCACGACCTCGGGCTCGATTTTGAGCGAGAGGAGCTCCTGACGGCCGTTGACCCTGGCCGTGACCATGCCGCCGCCGACCGCCGCCTCGATCTCCCGCCGGCCCAGCTCCTCCTGGAGTTGGGCCATCCTGGATTGAAGCTGCTGGGCCTGCTTGATCAGGTTGCTCATGCCCTTCATCTGGCCTCCTTGGGTCTAGCCGTCCAGGGGCTTGATCTCCACCGGCTGGCCCTCGAACATGTCGGCCGCGGCCTTGACCAGCGGGTCCTCCAGGGCCTCCCGGTTGAGGTCGTTGTTGGAGCGGCCCTGGTGATTGAGGTTCGGGGCCGGCTGGAGGTTGAGCTCGAGCTTGAGCGGCCGGCCGAAGAACTGGCTGACCGCCTTCTCCAGGCTCTGGCGGCGCTCGGCGTCGGCCAGGAAGTCGAAGCCCGAGACCTGGGCCAGGACCAGGCGGCCGCCCTTGAGGGCCTGGGCCTCGGTCCCGTTCAGGTAGGCGGCCAGCCGGGCGTCGCTGGTCTTGAGGGCGGCCTGGAAGGCCGGCCAGTCGGCCACCGGATTGCGGGGGGTCGGACCGAATCCGGGCTCGGTCTCGGCCGGCTCGTCCTCGTCCAGGTCGTCGTCCGGGCGGCCAGTCCGGGCCGGGGTTGGTTCGGGAGCGGCCTGGCCCGGCCGGGCCAGCATCTCCTTGACCCGGTCCAGTTTGGTCAGGATCTCGTCCAGGCCGACCACCGGGACCATGGCGCAGAGGCGGAGCAGGGCCAGCTCCAGGGCGAAGCGGGGCTGGGTGCTGGCCCGGAGCAGGCGCTCGGCCTCCAGGAGCCCCTGGAGGCAGAGCTGGAGAGTCTCGGCCGAGGCTTCCCCGGCCTGGCTCTTGAGCTCCTCCAGCTCGTCCGGCCTGAGGCCCAGGGCCTCGGACGCGGCCTCGGGCTCGACCTTGAGGACGATCAGGTTGCGGAAGTGGGCCATCAGCTCCTGGAAAAAGGTCGGCGGGTCATAGCCCTGGACCACCACCTGGTCCACGCTCTCCAGGACCGCCCCGGCCTCACTCTGGAGCACGGCCCGGGCCGCCTGCCAGATCAGCCTGGGGTCGACCAGACCCAGGATCTGAGCCACGTCGGCCTCGCTGACCTGCTGGCCGGTGTAGGAGATGGCCTGGTCCAGGAGCGAGAGGCCGTCGCGGATGGAGCCCTTGGCCGCCCGGGCCAGCAGGGCCGCCGCCGCCTCGTCCAGGTCGATGGACTCGTTCTGACAGATGGTCTGGAGGTATCTGGCAATCTGGCCGGTGGGGACCAGCCGGAAGTCGTAGCGCTGGCAGCGGGAGAGGATGGTGGCCGGGACCTTGTGGACCTCGGTGGTGGCGAAGATGAAGATGACGAAGTCGGGCGGCTCCTCCAGGGTCTTCAAAAGAGCGTTGAAGGCCGGCCCGGTGAGCATGTGGACTTCATCGATGATGTAGACCTTGTACCTGGCCCCGGCCGGGAGGTAGCGGACGTTCTCCCTGAGCTCCCTGACCTCGTCGATGCCCCGGTTGGAGGCGCCGTCGATCTCCTGGACGTCGACCGAGCGGCCCTCGTTGATCTCCAGGCAGGAAGGGCACTTGTTGCAGGGCGCCTCCTCGGCCGGGCCCTGGCAGTTGACCGCCTTGGCCAGGATGCGGGCCACCGAGGTCTTGCCCACGCCCCTGGTGCCGGCGAAGAGGAAGGCGTGGGCCAGGCGGCCCGAGGTCAGGGCGTTCTTGAGCGTCCGGGTCACGTGCTCCTGGCCAATGACCTCGTCGAACGTCTGCGGCCTCAAGCGGCGAGCCAGAACAAGGTAGGACATAGTCAGCCAATGTGGCGGAGAGAGTGGGATTCGAACCCACGGTACGCCTTTTGGGCGTACACACGATTTCCAATCGTGCCCCTTCAGCCTGGCTCGGGCATCTCTCCGCGCTTTTTCAACAGGTTAGCCGGGTACCTTTTTGGGCTGTGCGCATTTTGTGCGCATTTCCGTATTCTGGACCCCCGAGATCAACCGGCCCGATCTCAATTTCGACGGCCGCCTGAAGATGGCTGGGGGACAGGTGCGCATACTTCTCAGTCATCCTGTAGCTGGTGTGGCCGAGCAGCCGCTGGACGGTCCTGAGGTCCCGGCCCTGCATGACCTGCCAGGAGGCAAAAGTATGCCGAAGGTCGTGTAAAGTCAAGTCCGGATGACCGGTTTTGGCCAGGGCGGCCTTGATGATCTTGTAGGCCGTGTTCCTCGATCGCCAGGGGAAGACCGGGCCGATCTGCTTCGGGCCCATGGTCTCCAGGGCCAGCCGGAAAAGGCTGCTGATGGGAAACCACTCACCCCGGCCGCGCTTGCTCTTCTGGAGCCAGTAGCGGCCCTCGGCCAGGTTGATGTCCTGCCAGCGAAGGCTCAGGATCTCCGAGGCCCGCCGGCCGGTGGACAGGTAGGCCAGGGCCAGGCAGCGCCTCCGGATGTCGCCCAGGGCGGCCAGGAAGGCGGTGAGCGCCTCCATGGGCAGGAAGCGCGGCTGCCGGAGGTCCTGGGGGAGCTCCTTGACCTCGGCCAGGGGGTTGACGCGGAGGTATCCCCACTCCACGGCTTTGTTGAGCGCGGCCCGGGCGTGGCGGATGTAGTTGTTGACCGTGGCCGGGCTCTTTCCCCGGAGCTGGTCAGCGACCAGCTGGTCAACGTGCCGGCGGTTGATCCGATCCAGCCTGGTGGCCGCACCGGCGTATTGGGCCAGCATCCTCAGGCCCAGCCGGTTCATCTCGAAGGTCCGCCGCGGCTGGACCTTCTGAGCCCAGGCCAGGTACTCCCGGGTGTACTGGCTCAGGGTCTTGCCCGTCGCCCCGGTCAGCTGGACCAGCTTGCCTTCGAGGTATTGGCGGCGGATCTTGATGAAACGGCGCTGGGCTATGTCCTTGTTCTTTGTGCGCAGAGACCGCCGCTCGTTGCGGTCGATCTCGACGTACCAGACGCCGTGGGGGCGTTGATAGAGCCGCATGTCCCTTATCATGGGGCAGAGCTCCCTGCCATGGCAAGCGCGATGTCGCCTTCGCGGTTGAAGTAGCGATCAATGCTCTCCCGGTCGAACCTCCAGTGCCCGCCGTCGGTCTTCCCGCCGTCGATCTCCCCCGCCATGGCCAACGACTTCAGCTTGCCCTTGCCAAGCCCTGAGTATCGCCGCGCCTGGCTCATCCTGAGCCAGCGGGGACCTATGGTTTCCCTATCGGACAGGGGAGTCCTCCCCGACCATCTCCGGAAAGTCTTCGGCGATCGCCACGATCAGCCGGGCGCACTCCTTGATCGAGAAGTAGCCGATGTGGGCCTGCGCCGGCGTCTTGACCGTGGTCCGCTGGAGCCAGGCGTAGGCCCCCTTTCGGGTGAAGGGCGCGTCCGGGCCTCGCCAGAGCAGATCGAAGGCCTGGTGGGCCTTGTCGCGCCAGCCCCGGGTTTTGCTGTCGGCGGGGGTGGCCTGAAGGCGGCCGTCCCGGTGAACGCTGGCCAGGACGTCGCAATGGGGCCAGTTCCGGCAGCTCCAGAACTGCCTCGGGCTGCCGTCGGGCCAGGGGAACTTGGTCGTCTCCTTGAGGACCATGGTCAGGTTGCACTTGGGGCAGACAGGCGGGTTCCAGGCCAGGCCCAGGGTGATCTCGGAGTTCGACGGCTCCGGGAGCCGCCTGTTGGCTTTCTGGGCGACGCCGGCCATCTCAGACGGCCTCCCGGCCGGCCCGGAACTCAGTGATGGTCGCGGAGTAGGGCAGATAGAGCGGGTGCCGGGGCTCTCCCAGACCGGTCAGCCCCAGATGATGGAGCCTGATCCCGGCCTGACTCAACCTGGCGGTCACCTGGCTGGCCCGGCCGAGTCGGCGGCCGTGGTTGCCCCAGGCGCAGATGACCAGGTCGGCGGCCCGGGCCACCTGGAGGATGGCCTCGTCATTTTGGGGGTTGCCCACCGGATCGGCCGCGGCGAACAGGTCGGCCGGCCTGGTGGCCCTGAAGGCGAAGAGGTTGAGGACCTGAAGGGAGCTGAAGCCGCCCTTGGCCGCCCTGACGTAGCACCGCCTGACCGTGGGGTCGTCCTTGGTCTCGTCGGCCGTGGAGGGGTTGAGCAGGATGAAGCAGCAGACGGGGGCGCCGCCCGACCAGCGCCGCCAGAGGCGGAAGCGGTAGCGCCGGCAGGGCGAGAACTCGGCGCCGGAGTGAAGGGAATCAAGTTCGGCCGGGGCGAAGAGTCTCATTGGCTCAGCTTCCGGATCAGGTCGTCAGGGACATTGAAGAGGCCCAGCTGGCCCTTCCAGGGTTCCGGCGTCCGGAACTGGACCGGGTTGGCCAGAATCCAGTGCCACATCCCGGCCTCGGCCCAGGGGCTGGAGTGGTCCCGGCACCAGCCGGCCAGGTTCACCCGGCCGACCAGGGCGCCGTGGGCCAGGCCGGCGGGGATCTCGATGTGGGGGAACTGGCGGCGGACCCAGGCCTCGCCGAGCTTGTCGTGGACTTTGGAAGCGTGAATGACCAGAGTGCTCCGACCGCCCAGCCCCAGCGTCCAGGTCCGGTTCTCGATGTCCTTGAACCTGGCCACGATCAGCCAGGCCCAGGGTTGGCGGACAGAAAGGGCTTTCACTGCTTCCTCTCTTCCCTGGCCTCGATCACGGCCCGGTTGAGGCGGTACATCCTCTCCTGCATGCCGCCAGTGTCGGGATGGTTCTCCTTGGCCAGGCGCCGGTAGGCCTGGTTGATCTCCTCCAGCGTGGCCTCGGGGGACAGCCCCAGGGTCTCCCACCACGGCTCATCCTTGGCCGGCTCGGGCAGGGCCTTGAAGCCGGCGAAGGCCTGGGCCATCATCTCCGACGATCCCCACCTTTCGATTCCCCTGAGCGCCTGGATGGTCAACCGGACGGCTTGAATGTTGTCCTCTATCCGGCTCCAGCGATCGCTGGCGAAGACCAGCTCCCGGCTCTGCCACTCGAAGTAGACCGCCACTCCGGTGTCCTCGATGTAGCCCTGGCGGGCGTAAGGCAGGCCGTCCCGTCGAGTCTGCACGTTGCAAGTGATGGTCGGCCACCGAGCGCCCAGGAGCCTGAGTTCGTCCTCGATTCCTTGAGCCGCCCGGAGAAGGGGCGTATCGAACCGGGCGGTCTTGGGCGTCTGGTTCCGGGGCTGGCCGGCCGGCCACTTGAGCGGATAGGAAAAGGCCATGTCAGTCCCCCACCGTGGCCACCGGAATCCCGGCCGATAGAAAATGCTGCTCAAGCTCGTCCGGTTCAGCCGATGTCAGCCTCGGACCGGTTCTTGGCTCCCACATATCGCAAGCCGGGTCAGACCAGCGTTTGTCTGTTCCAGGACCAAAACTGTCCCCGATCTGAGCGCACTTGTAGTACCCCCGGTCGTGATGCGTCCTGTCGCGGAACCAGCGGCAGTCCCGGCAGAGCCGGCCGTCCTCGACCAGGTGGGCCGCCCCGGGCACCTTGACCCGGCGGCCCCGGGAGTCGAGGCGGACCGTGACCCTGGACCCGGCGGGCTCGACGTGGGCGCCGGGAAAGAGCTCGGGGTGCCCGCCCATTCCGTTCCCCTAAGCCGCTTCCTGGCCTGCTCGCCCGCCGCTCATCGCCGCCTTCTTTTTTCGCTCCGCCCGGGTGACTTGTCAGGGCTCTGCTTGCGCCCGGCCGGCGGATGGACGTAGATGAACCGAGTCCCTTGGCCGGGTTGGCCGGGGAGCGTGACGGCTCCCCTGGGGCCGACCACGACGGTCTTGTCGAGGGACCGGGCCACGTAGTCAACGGGCTCAGCCGCGCTCGCTGGGAGCGCCAGGAGCGCCCCCAGGGCGACGGCCGCCAATACTCTGGCCAACATCATCCAGCCTCCTTCTGGTCTCTTGCAGGCTCTGGAGCAGCCTCTCCCCTCGGCCCCGACCGGGCGGGCCGGTAGAGCGCGTCCCCGAGCCGGGTCAGCTCCTGGTCGAGCCGGACGGCCCTCTGCATATCCACGGCCCGGCCCTCCGAGATCAAGATCGCGGGACGGTCAGCCCCGCAAGCCGGGCAGGGAGGGGCGGGGTTGTCGCGGACCGCCGCGCACTCTGGGCACAAGCCCACCCGGCCGCGCATCTCGACCTTCACCGCCCTTCCTCCCGGATGGCCCGCTCGGCCAGACTGGCTAGGGCGATCTCCCCGGCCATGGCCAGGGCCGAGAGCCGGTCCCCGGCCGTTGTGAGGTCCTCCGCCAACCTGGCCAGGGACCCGTCCAGCCTGGCCAACCATTCCGTGGTCGGGGAGACCATGGACCATGCCTTCAGGCTGGTCATCCAGTCCGTCTTGGTCATGCCTGGATCTCCCTGATCACCTTCTCGACCTCGATCTGGAAGCTACGGGCGCCCTCGGCCAGGCGCTTGATCTGATCCATGTTCTTGACGCCCCGGATGTAGAGCGTCGGATCGACTATGGGCCCGACCGTCTCAGCCAGGTCGATCGCCTCCAAGAACTCCCGTAGAGGCAGGTACTGCACACAGGCAGCCAGAAGTAGAATCTGTCGCTGGGTGGCCAGGTACTTGATCTTGATCATGTCTTCAGATCCATCATCAGGTCCGTCTCATTGGGCAGCCCAGGAGTCAGGCGGCTTCCTGCTCGGGCCCGTTCTGGGCACCGGTCTGCCGGCTCTCCTCGGCCATCCTGACCTGGAGCTCCTCCCAGGCCTGGTCGATCTCCTCCTCGGTCGCTCCCTTGACCCTCTTCTTGACCCGGGAGACGAGTTGATCGCCGATCTTACCCTTCTCCTTGGCCTCCAGGACGGCGTCGATCAGCTCCTCCTTGCGCCGCTGAGCCAACAGCGCCCCCCAGGCCTGGTCGACCTCCTCCTGGCTGGGCTCGTGGCCGCCCAGGTGCTCGATCAGGGCCAGAGGGGACGGCGCCTTGGACCAGTCCTCGCCGAGCCCCTGCTCCTCGTGCCAGACGCTGATCGCCTCCATGATCCGGTCCTGGGAGGGCTCCTGGGGCCCGTCCCCGGGCTCGGAGGCGGCCTTGTCGGTCTCCTCAGCCGAACCCTCGAGGGGGAGCTTGCCCTGGCGCTCCCTGTCGGTCATGGGCCGGCGCTCGACCTCGTCGCCGGTGTCGGCCCGGGTGATGACCACCTCGCCGGCCTGGTAGTCGAAGGTCTCCCGGCAGGCGACGATCAGCTGGAGCCGGCCCACCCGGACCTGCTTGGCCAGCTCGGAGATCTGCGCCTCGACGGACTGGATGTCCTTGTTGAACTCCTTGACCGTGGAGGCCTTGTCGGCCTCGAGGTCCTCCTTGTCCTTCTGGAGGTTGGCCAGCCGGTCGGCCATCTTGGCCTTCTCGGGGGGCGTGAGCTCGATGGTCAGGTCCCGGCTGAGCAGGCGGGTGTTGGGCGGCTGTTCAGCGCCGGCGTCTTCCTGGCCCGTCTCGGAGGCCTCCGGTTCGCCGGAGGGGGGCTCCTGTTCATTTCCGGGCGGGTTCTGTTCGGACTCGCCGCCGGCCTCGCCTTCGGGGACCTCGGCCGCGGCCTCGGGCGGATCGAGGACCACGACCGCCTTCAACTCCCGGCCCTCGGCCTTGAGAATCCGCCTTGCGTCCTTCTCGGTCTCCCGCCGGACGTAGGCCGTGGCCTCCTTGGAATCGTAGATGCAGACGATCCTGCTGTTGTCGAACTGTCCGAGGCCGGCGCCGTATTTCCAGGCCGTCAGGGCCTCGTCGACCGCGGGGAAAGTGTCCAGGTAGTGCTTCCCCTCGGTGTCCATGGTGTAGAGAACGATCTTCTTGGGCTTGGTCTTGGGCATGGGAACCTCCTCGGGCTAGCCGTTCAGCCCCAACCCGGGCTGGCCAGTCTGCCTGCCGTTCTGCCGCTTGACCGCGGCGATCCTGTTGATTTGGTCCATGGCCTCGTCGAACCTGGCCGCCGGCAGGGAGGCCAGGTCGGGCAGTTCGGTCTTGAGCGCCTCGTTCAGGGAGCCCAGGAAGAAGTTCGGCTTCAGGCCGGCCTCCTGGAGCCTGGTCAGGAGCTGATCCAGCTGGTCGGTGCTGATGTTGCCGTTGGCCGGCTGGGCGGGGCCAGCGGCCTCCTGGGGCGGCTTCTGGTCCTGGCCGGCGGCCTGACTCTTGATCGCGTCCCCGAGCCAGCCCTCGGCCTTGTAGCGCTCGGTGTCGTCCAGGCTGGAAAGGCGCTTGCCCGCCTCCCGGCCGAGCATCTGGTTCAACTCGTCCACGGTCCGGCCAGCCTGCTTGAGGAGTTCCCGGAGCCGGTCGTCGTCGGGCGGGCCGTCGGCCGCGGCGGCGGCGTTCTTCTCCCGCCACTGGAGGAAGCAGGTCCAGAACTCCTGGAAGTTCTCCAGGGCCTCCTGGATGACCTCGGCCTCGGCTATCTCCGCGCCTTCGGCCGAGCGGGCGATGAAGTCCTTTAGATGCTTCGCCACCTTGGCCGGGTCGTGGCCGGAGTCGCGGATCTTCTGGTCGAGCTCCCGCCGGAGCAGCTCCTCGCTGACCGTCTGGGTGGTCACGTCGATCGGTTCGTCGCCGCCGGCCTCCTCGGGGAAGACGCCGGCGTCGATTTGCTCGTCCAGGGCGGCGGCCCGCTGGAAGCGGTCCACGGTCAGGGGGAGCCGCTTGGCCAGGTTGCGGATGGGCGTCTTGCGGGACATCTCCTCGAAGAAGATTTCCCAGGGGCTGTCCTCCTTCTTGGCCTTGCTCAGGGCTTTGATCCGGTCCACGTCATTCTTGAACATGACCTCGAAGTCGTAGCCGCCGTCCTTGAACCGGGCCACGGCATAGACGGCCCTGAAATCGCCCCGCTCGCCCTCCATGGCGGGCCGATGGACCAGGCGTTCGTTCAACCCGTACTCAACCTCGAACTCATCGTTGGCGTAAACTATCCGACTGTTGATGTTGCTAATCTCCCCGGACTGCCGGGCCAGGGCGATCAGGCCCTTGTAGCCGACCTGGAACTGGGCCTCATAGGCCCCGATCTTGTTGTTCCAGTAGGGCACCAGGTAAGCCTGGCCCAGGACCCCGTCGGGCACGAGCCCGAGCTGAGCGCACTCGAGCACGGCCGAAACCAGGCTGGCCGAAGTGCATTTCAGCAACCTGGGATTCTTGCGGATGGCCGTCCAGGCGACCCGGATGAGGCGGTCCGGGGTCAGGTGCTTGGGCAGGGCCATCTGGAGCTGCCGCTTGTTATCCTGGAGCAGGTCCAGGACCGTCTTTGTGCCGGCCTTGGCCGGAAGCCTCTCGGCGGTGGCTGCTTGGCTCATCTCCTCCTCCTTGGCCATGCTCACTCGCGGGAAGTGAGGGGCTGGGCGCAAAGGCAGTTTTCAAGGGTCTCCGACGCCAAGAACGCCCTTGCCTCGCCCACGGTAAGACCCGCCCCGGCCAGCAGGTCGACCACCTGCCTGGCCAGGGGCTCCATCTCGGCCCTGTAGGCCTGGGCCTTGTCGTAGGCCATCTGGGTTTCCGTCTTCATCTCCCCCTTCTCCTTGTCAGGTCGTGATCTGGACCTCGGTCTTCTGGAAGATATTGATACCGGCGATCTGTCTGACCCCGTCGTGGACGGCCTGGCGGATCTTCTTCTCGTCCACGGTCAGATACTCCCGGGGAACCTGGTCCTCGTCCTCAATCTCGAATTTCCAGACCTTGTGGGTGCTGGCCTTGCCGGCCTCGGTCCGGATCGGCCCCTCGCTCCTGGGCAGCACCGGAGCCTGGAGCTGGACCGGCTCCACGCCGGCGGCCTTGGCCTCCTGGTCCATCTTCAGCTGGGCCTCCTCGTGGGCCTTGCGGGCGGCCTCCTCCTGGCGCCGGCGCTCGAGCTCGACCTGGCCCTGGTACTGGCCGATCTTGCCCTTGAGGCCGCGCTCCAGCTGGTCCAGCCGGCCCTGGTAGGTCTTGGCCAGGTTGTTGACCGCCTTCACGAAGTCGTTGGCCGGCCCGACGATGGCCGTGCGCTTGCTCTCGATGGCCTTCCAGAGCTTCTTGGCCTGGCCGGCCATCTCGACCGCCACCCGGTTGGTCTCGTCGTTCGTGACCTCGTGGGCCGCGGCGGTCTGGACCATCTGGTCGATCTCCTTGTCATAGGCGGCCAGACCGGCCTTCACGGGCGCCAGGTCCAAGGGGTCAAGGACCTCGACGACCTGGACCTGGGGCTGCCCCTCGGCCACGGCTCTGAAGTCGACTCTCCTTCCCATCTCTCCCTCCTCAGTCCTTGTTCAGGTAGCGCCAGCAGTTGAGGGCGCTCAGGAAAACGCTCAGGGCCTCGGCGCTCTCGCGGTCGTCGAACTCGTCGATGATCGGCGCCCCGCCGTCGGCCCTCAGCCGGACGCACATGACCCGTCCGACCTCGATCCCGGCCGCCTTCTCCACGAGCGGGCGGTAGGCAGCCAACTGGAGGGCCCAGACCTTTCGGTTGGCCGCGGCCGGGGTCTTCCAGTCAGCTATGGTCGCCTTCGTGTCGCCCTTGAGGCGGCCCACAAAGTCCGGGTGGCCCTTGAAGCCGAACTGGTCATGGACCAGCTCGGGCTCGACCAGGTGGACCTCCTCGATGACCGGCCGCCAGAGCCGGAAGCTCTGGACGTAGGGGGCGTACTCGGGATCATGCAGGGCGCTGGCCGGGACCCAGGTTCCCTTGAGAAGGCCGGCGCAGATCCGGTGAACCCGGCTGCCCCGGTCGGCCGCCCGCTCCATGACCTCGTCGGGGATGCCCTCGAAGTCGGGCCGGGGCAGGATCGCCAGGACCTGGGTGACCGAGGGGATCATGCTAGAAGGCCTCCCGTCCGCCCAGGGGGCGGCTCAGGGTCTCGAAGGCCGCCAGAAAGGCCAGCCGGGTGACCTCGGGCTCGAAGTCGGGGCGGAGCTTTTCGGCCAGCGGCTCGGGCAGCTTGTAGGTCCAGGGCCGGGCCGAGGGCGCCATCAGGTCGCGCCGCTCGGTGGCCAGGGCCACGTCGTCGGCCCACTGGAGCAGGTCGGGCCTGGGTTGCGGCCAGGGCAGGTTGAAGCGGGCGGCAATGGCCTCCAGAATCCTGTCCTCGATGACCTTGAAGGGGACCACTTCGCCGTCCAGGTCATGGACCAGCAGGCAGCTCTTGAGGTGTTTGGAGATGTCATTGGTAATGGCCTCGGCCGAGTCGTGCATCAGTCCCCAGAGGGGCAGGGAGCACCAGTTCCGGCCGAGCTCGACGGTGGCCAGGGGTTCAAGGATTCCGGCCACCAGGAGGCTGTGGTTGGCCACGGACCAGAAGGGCCTGACCTGGCCGGTGAAGCGGGGGAGTTGGGACAGGCCCAGGGCTAGGTCGTGGAGATCGATCTCCTCGGGCTTGGGCGCCAGGAAGTGGATCACCCGGCCGGAGACGCTCTGATTCCAGAATCCGTCCATCTCAACCTCCCGCCAGCCAGGCCAGAAAGGACCGGACCGGCTCCTTGAACTTCGGATAGAACCAATCCCCCGCCCCGAACAGGACCCAGCCCGAGAAGGCGACGCAGGCCAGGATGATCGCCAGGACCAGCCGGTTGAGCCAGACCTCGCCCCTGGAGAAGACGGGGTTGGCGGCCCGGCGCTCGGGCGGCCTGGGCTGCGCCTCCTTCACGCCTTCCATGGCTTCCATGGCCTCACGCCCGTTTCGATGCCGGCGGGTTTGTCCGGCATGGGCGGGATCGGGTCCGGCTCGACCGGCCGGGTCTGGTCATGGCCGGCGGGCTGGTGAGTGGCTCGGTCCAGCTTGGTCAGGTAGGTGCGCAGGTTGGCCGCGATCTGCTCGGCCCGATAGAGCAGGGTCTTGCCCCGCTCCATCGAGAGGCCCTGACCTCTGACCTCGTCGCCGGCTTGGCCGAGCTCCCGGATCTGGTCCAGAATGACCTCGGCATAGCCACTAAGTATTTCGTCGGCGCTCATCGATCACCTCACCGCCCGGAGCCGGCCGGGCCCGCCGGTGGCCTCCAGGACCTCCAGGAACTCCTTGACCGCCTTCTCGCGGAGCTCCCGGAGCTTCTCCTCGTCATCGAGGCGGCCGTCGGCCATGTCGGCCAGATAGTCGTCCACCAGGCGGGCGATGGCCCGGGCCGACTCGGAGTGCTCTTTCACGACGGTCTCCAATCGCTCGGCCGAGGTCCGGTTCTTGGGCCGGTGAACGATCTTCCGCTTGGGGCCGACCATGAGCTGCTCGAGGTCGGGGTCTTCGGTCATGTCGTAGACCGCGAAGACCAGGTCGCTTGGGACCAGGGCCTTGCCCTCCAGGCACTTGTAGATGTGATCCGGGGACCGGCCGGTGCGCGCGGACAGGGCTTCCACACTGACCTTGCCGCGCATGAGGACGACTATGTAGAGGACGCTGGCGACGTCCTTGTTGACTTTTTCCCCGATCTCCGACCATCTGGCCATTCCAAGAACCTCCGTGGTGTTGGGTTTATCTCCTCGAAAGAAACGATCTAAAATCAAGCCGCGACGACTTTGAAAACGACCCCGGGTTGCTGCTCTAAGCGCCAGCCTCGGCTGGTGGTTCGGGAAGGGGCCGGGCCGCCAACACCGGCCCGGCCCATCGGACCCGCCGGTGAGATGGCGGGATAGGAGGCATCAGGCGGCTTCCTCGGCCCCGCCGGCTTCGGGCCAGATGTCGGTCGTGGAGACGCCCAGATAGTCGGCGATATCCCGCTTGAGGGCCTCGGAGACCCGCCGGTCGTTGACGACCACGCTCAGGTGACCGCGGCTGCGGCCCAGGGCCCGGGCCAGGTCGGACATGCTCTGGCCGCGCAGGAGCAGGGCGCCCCGGACTCTCTCGGCCGGCGAGACGGTCGACGTTCTCAGGATTGACGCGAGTTCCGGGTTAGGGTTACAATCTGTTACGCTCATTTGTTGACCCCTGGTTGCGGGTGACATCTTTGCTCTGGTGACAAGAATATTCCATTTGGAATGACCAGTCAAGAGAAAAAATTCCTATTGGAATTAGGCAGCCGCCTTCGCGCTCTCCGCGGCGACTTATCTCAAGCCGCCTTTGCCGAGATAATGGGAACTTCTCAGGGAACAATCTCCAAGTATGAAACCGGGCGGGCCGAGCCGGGGGCCCGGTTCCTCAAAGCCTTGGTTCGAGAATTCCAAGTGGAATTGGACGGGCTCCTCTTCGGCGATGGGGATGGCCAGCCTCTGACGGACTCGGAGGCCCCGGCCGAGGATGAGAAGCGTTATGGCCTGGGCCTGGTGGACCTGACCGGCAACAAGGCCATCAGGGTCGTTGCTCCCAACGCCTTCCGCCGCAAGACCGACCGGCCGCCCAGCAAGGAGATCAGGGACCTGCTAAAGGAGGCCCAGGAGATCCTGGAGGCGGACGACCCCGACATCACGCCGACTCTCGCCCAAGCGATCAGGGCTTGCACGGCCGTAATAAAACGCGCTAAGATCCAACCCAAGGCAGGTAAGCCGCGAAAAAAAGGCGAGGAGGGGGGGCAGAGGTAATCTCCTTGGCCTCTTGGCGGCTCTAAAAATCACAGAATAAGAGGGGGAGGCCGAGGTGAGAAGGTCTGGGGTGCGGCTGATGCCGGTGGTCTGCGTGCCGGCCACCGCGGCGTGGGCTGGGGAGAAGCCGCCACGGCCGCGTTGATTCCTATGGGGGCGGAATGAGGAACCCCCCATGGACCAGAGACGAGTTGATTCTGG
>ENA-OSEO01003074-OSEO01003074.1-sediment-metagenome-genome-assembly--contig:-NODE-3074-length-20888-cov-14.550478_pt1 | contig 20888 bp, 22 predicted proteins | sample MGYA00237883_ERZ534232 | MGnify/ENA metagenome assembly ERZ534232
GGCGATGGCGGAAAAGGATGGGATGCAATGTCCGTGACAAACCTGTTTGTGAAAAATCTAAACCGCCAAGACGCCAAGTGCGCCAAGAAAAGATTAGTTTTTTCACCTGCCGGAAGTTGCTCCGGCAGGTGAAAAAACAAACTGTTGCATTCTCCTTTGCGTTCTTCGCGCCTTCGCGGTTCAATTCGTTCGACTCTGCGTTCGAGCACCTGTTGCTTCATTTTCAGAACAGGACACGAAGGTAAGCTTTACTGAAATGGAGGAACACAATGAATTTGCACTATTTGAAAAACGAACTCTGGTACCAGAGGCGTAGAACCATTGCTGCCATCGTGGGGCTGTCCATCGGCATCGGACTGCTGGTCATTCTCAACGCCCTCTCAACCGCCTACCGCCAGGCCGGGCACGCGCCTCTGAAAGAGATCGGGGCCGATATCACTGTACAGCGGCCCGGAGATGTGCCCAAGGATCTGACCGGGGTCGTTTTCCCCTGCTCGGCCGTCACCATTACAGACGACCAGGTGAAGAAGATCGGGGGTCTTGAAGGGGTACGGGGGATCGGCAAGGGCGTTCTCCTCTGGATCTTCGACCCCAATCGGGCATGGGTCGTCCTCGGGGTCGAACAGAAAAATACCATAGGTCCCGCGGTGCTCCGCTCCGCCGTTGCCGAGGGCCGCTTTCTGGAACCCGGGAAACCGGAGGCCCTGGTGGAGATCTCCTATGCCCGCCAGTTCGACATTAAAGTAGGGGATACCATCACCATGGCCGGCGCATCGTTCCCCGTCGTCGGCCTGGCCGATGCGTCCCGGGCGGCAAAGATCGCCATAGCGAACGTTTATGTGCCGATCGAAGAAGCACAGAAGCTTGCCGCCGGATCTTCGCAGGTCCAGTCCGTATCTCCCTTCAGCGCGGCCGATGTAAACCTCCTCTTCATCAAGGCTGACCAGGAGAAGATCACGAACCTCGCATCAACACTTCGGACAATCGTGGGGCAAAAGGCGACCATCGGGACTCCGGAATCGTTCCTGAAGCTCCTCGGGAGCTTTTTCGCCCTGTCCGATAAGCTGACCATGGCCGCGTCCCTGATCGCCATCATCGTCGCGGTCCTCATCGCCTTCAAGACCATGGCGGGCAACATCGCGGAGCGGGCCAGGGAGATCGGTGTCCTCAAGGCCGTGGGCTGGACCAACCGAAACGTCGTGGGACAGCTTCTGGCGGAGTCGGTCATCCAGTGCTTTTTGGCCGGTATCTTCGGCCTTATCCTGGCCGCAATCGCCGCCTACGGTTTAAGCTTCATGCAGGTGAGCATCCCGATCCCCTGGGACATGAGCCCCACACCCCATTTCCTGCCGGGGGGCGGAGACCAGGTTTTCAAGACCCTCAGCCTTTCCGTCCAGATCCCCTGGATTCTTGCCGCCTTCGGCATCCTTCTCTCCGTCGTCATAGGCGGTGTGACAGGGGCGCTGCTCGGCAGAAACATTTCAAAGATCAAACCATCGGAGGTTTTACGACATGAATAGTGGAACGAATAACGGAGCTCTCTTGTCCGGCAAAGGGTTGAGCAAGCAATACGGCGATCTGAAGGTGGTCAGGAATGTCTCCCTGTCCATCAAGGCGGGGGAGTTCGTCTGCCTGGTCGGGAAATCGGGCTGCGGCAAGACGACCCTCCTCTCCCTTCTCTCCGGTCTGGAACGTCCCAGCAACGGACAGGTGATGCTCGATGGAAAGGATATCACCAAAGCGACCGAGGATGAGCTCGCCCTCTTCCGCCGTAACAATGTGGGGTTCATCTTCCAGTCCTTCAACCTGATCCCGACCCTATCGGCCTGGGAGAACGTGGCCCTGCCGCTCTTCCCCATGGCCATGTCGGAACAGGAGCGGAAGCGCCGCGCCCTGGAACTATTGGAAAAGATGGAATTGGGACACCGGACCGAGCATCTCCCCTCGGCGCTCTCCGGAGGGGAGAAGCAGCGCGTAGCTATAGCACGGGCACTGATCAACCACCCCAAGGTTCTTTTCGCGGATGAGCCGACAGGGAATCTGGATTCTGCGACCGGAGATGCCATCATGGAGATCCTGAACAAGCTCCATAAAGAGGAAGGGGTCGGGGTCCTTATGGTGACCCACGAGGTGGAACTGGCGAAAACCGCGGATCGTTTGATCCGCATGCAGGATGGGGAGGTGGTATCATGAGACGGATTCTTATTGGTTGCATATTGGCCCTAAGCGTGGTCGCGTTTGCCACGAGCATTTATGCGGCAAAACCCACTAAAATCGAAGTGCTCTATATGAACCACGGCCCCCTGCAAGCGACAATCTCCAAGGTTAAGGAAGTCTTGTCCGGCTTCGGGGATAAACTTACCGTCTCCTGGTACGATTTCGACTCCGCTGAAGGGGAGAAGTTCATGGCGAAAAAGGGAATTAAACAGCACATCCCCCTGGTCATCTGGATAGACGAATCGCCTGTAGCCACCCTCGGTGAAAAAAAGGTGCAGTTCGTGGGATTTCCAACCGGTTCCGGTCCCGCATTTTTTCAGGGGAAATGGACAATGAACGACTTGAAGGCAGCACTTGACCAGACGACCGCCAAAAAGTGAGGATGCCATGAACTACCGCTATATTCTAAAGGAACTTCGTCACCATCACCATCGCACCCTTGTCAATGTCCTCGGCATCGCGATCGGCATCGCCCTCTTCGTCTCCATTAACGCGGTCTCGACCGCCTATCAGAAGGCGGTGAGCCTGCCTTTCAAGAACCTGGGCGCGGACATCGTGGTGCAGAAACCGGAAAAACGGGCAGTCGACGCGGCCCAGACACCCACTTCCATGCGGGGAATCCGATTACCGTTTTCCAATCAGCTTCTTTCCCGGGAGGAACTCCGGAAACTGAATTCAGTCCAGGGTGTAGCATCCACCGCCTCTTCCCTGCTCCTCTGGGAGTTTGACCGGGGAGGATTCCGGACCATCATGGGCGTGGACCTCTCCCAGCCGAGCCTCGGGTCCGTCAAGGTGAAAGAATGGCTGAGCAGCGGTCGGTTTCCGAATCAGGAAGGGGAGATCGTCCTGGAAAAGCACTACGCCAAGTTCCAGCACCTGGGGCTCGGCGGCTCCATGTCCATCGGTGAAAAGTCCTTTATCATCGTGGGTCTTCTGGAAATCAAGGAAGGCGCACAGATAGCCGCCTCCAACATCTACCTGCCTCTCCAGGACGCGCAGAAGCTTCTCCCAGGTGAAGCCAAAGGGGTCAACATCGTCTACCTCCGTCTCGAGAACCCATCCCTGCTCTCTCAGGTGAAGAGCCGGATCGGAAAAGAGCTGCAGGGCCTTTCGGTAACTAGCTCGGACTCCTTCCTGGAGCTGATGGGCGGGGTCTCCAAGATCTCCGACCAGTTCTCCCTCGTTGCATCCATCATTGCCCTCGGGGGGGCCATCTTTCTCATTATCAAGACCATGCTCGGCAATCTCGTGGCCCGATCGAGTGAGATCGGCATTCTGAAGGCAGTGGGCTGGACCGAGCGGGATGTGCAGAAACAGCTTATGGGAGAAGCCTTGACCCAGGCATTTCTCGGAGGGATTGCGGGTCTTGTTATCGGCTACGGAATCTCCTACGCGCTCGGCTTTTTCTCGATACCGGTATCCACTCCCTGGGAGATCAACCTTATGCCTGCCCTTGCGCGTAATCCCGAAACGGCGGCAACAGCGGTGCGGCTCCCGGTCTCACTGTCGGCGGGACTCACGGGCGTGGCCCTGGCCCTTTCACTTTTTGCCGGCGGACTTGCGAGTTATTTCATGGGGCGCAGAACCGCCAGGATGAAGCCGGTCGACATACTGCGAAAGCTGTGAGTCGACGGTGGCGGGTTGCATATCGGTTTTTGGTTGACAGGCAAGCACCAATTCAATTAAGCATACCCTTAATTGAATTCCGATCGACATGATTCCACTTCCGACCATTTTCAAGGCCATATCGGACGAAAAACGCTGGCACCTGATCCAAATGCTGCTGAGCAGGGAATGGTGCGGAAAGGCTTTGGCCCGACGTCTTGATATATCGGAGGCTGCCGTTTCTCAGCACCTGAAGATACTCAGAGAAGCGGGATTGGTGGAGGGGGAAAAGCGCGGGTATTGGACCCACTATTCAGTGAATAGGGAAATTCTGGAAGGGATCGTCCGAGAGTTCGAAAGAATCATATCCCGGTCCGAACCGTCGTCAGGACAATGTCGTCGGGTACACGCCAGGGAAAAGGGGAAAACCGGAAAGGAGGCAAAGACCATGTGTAATTCCTGTTGTGAGAAACCAGTGATGCTGAAGGAAAAACCCGAGAAGTGCACCCTCGAACAGATCAAAAAGTGCCACGGGGACGTGAAGGATCATCCCTGCACGACGGACAAGAAAGAGTAATGAGAGAATTTCCAACGTCCAATGTAAATTGTCCAATGTCCAAAGGAACCTTAGAACAGTAGACACTAACGTACCATAAGGTTTGGCTCGCCACCCCCCGTCATGCCCGCCCCGCATCAAGTTTGGGATAAGCTCCGGTCTATGTGGGTCTCTGAGGACTGGATGCTCGCCTGCGCGGACATGACGGAATGAAGAAGATCAACCAGACAACAAGAGAAACTAGAGAAATGGAACTGCTAAAAGCGGACCGGCTGAGTAAGAAATACGAAGACGTCCTGGCAGTCGACTCGGTATCCCTTTCCGTTCACCAGGGGGAGGTCTTCGGTTTCCTGGGGCCGAACGGCGCTGGGAAGACGACGACCATCAACATGTTGACCGGCCTTGCGCGACCTACGTCCGGCAGAGTGCTCTACTTCAATGAGGACTACACTCATCGGATCAAGCACGCCCAGCACCTCATGGGCGTGGTGCCGGATGAGAGCAGCCTCTACCCCGAACTCACCGGGTTTGAAAACCTCTGCTTCTGCGCAGCCCTCTACGGCGTGCGGAAAAAGGAGCGGGAGCAACGGGCGGGGGAGTTGCTGGAGACCTTCGGTCTTACCAAGGCTGCGAAAAGAAGGTTCGGCGGTTACTCCAAGGGCATGAAGCGGAAGCTCGCCATCGCAGCCGGAATCATCCACAAACCGCCGCTTCTTTTTCTGGACGAGCCGACCACCGGCATCGATGTGGCAAGCGCCCGTCAGATCCGCCAGCTCCTGGCTCAGTTGAATAAGAACGGGACTACCATCTTTCTGACCACTCACTATATCGAGGAGGCGGAGCGGCTCAGCCATCGCATCGCCTTTATCGTCGCCGGACGAATCGTCCGGATGGAGGCTGTGGAAGATCTCATGCAGCCGGTGCGGCAAAGGCACCTGATGGAGCTTTCCGTCTCCAAGTCCGACTCGGACCTGAGCGAGAAGCTCCGCTCCGCATTTTCCCATCTGCAGTTTCAGGCCGGTCATCAAGGGCAGATCCGGGTCGAGTCGAGCGATGCCGTACCCGTGGGTCCGCTCGTGCGTTTTCTCGAAGAGAGGGGCGTCGAGGTGACCGAGGCGCGAAGGATCAGGCCTTCACTCGAGGAAGTTTTCGTGCAGATTACGGGACTGGAACCGGATGCCATGAAGAAGGAGAAGGAAAAGGCAGGAGGTGGCGCATGAGCCGGTGGATCGCCTTCTGGAACATCCTGCTCAAGGACATGCGGACCTACTACCTCAAACCGCCCAACATCAGCTGGGGCATCATCTTCCCGCTTGCGTGGACCGGCATGTTCTTCATCAAATCCCGCAGCGGCATGGAAAGCGTCCTTTCCCTGCTCCCGGGCGTTGTGACCGTTTCCATCCTTTTCGGGACTACCTCCATGCTGGCGGTAACCGTGACCTTTGAAAAAAAGGGGAGGTCGTTCGATCGGTTGCTCCTCGCTCCCCTGCCTCTGGAAATGCTGATGCTGGCCAAGACCTCCGGGGCGATTCTCTTCGGGATCGCGAACGGTTTCGTCCCAGTGATCCTCGCGCTGTTCCTGACCGATCTTGGCCGCGTTTCCTGGACCGCATTCCTGCCGGCCGTGGCGATGATCGCCATTGTCTCCACCTTTATGGGCCTTTTCATCGCGGTCTCCGTCAGCGAGATCTTCGAGGCCCAGACCTTTTCGAACTTCTTCCGATTTCCCATGATCTTCCTTTGCGGGCTCTTTTTCCCAATCGATCAGCTTCCCGTTTTCCTTAAGCCCCTCTCCTACATTCTGCCCATCACCTATGGCGCGGACATCCTTCACGGCGCGCTCAGGGACGGGAATTTTATGGCCTTCCCCCTCGATTTCCTCATCCTCGGGGCCTTCTGCCTTGTCCTGTTCGTCTTCAGTCTCCGAAACATCCGCCGGAAGTGGATCCTCTGATTGGTGGCAGCCGGATATTCCGCGCCTGCCATGACCGTTCACCGGCATTGACGCAACGACATGCCTATGTTAGCAATTGAACCCACCAAAGGATATGTGCTCGTCATCCGGCATACTCTTCATATAGCGGGGACAGGTCGTCCAGGAACAAGCGATTGCCTTGAATCTATCGGCAAGGAGTGGCCGCAAGAACATGCCCGCAGAATCTACAGGCGGATCGGCGATCATGAAGACTATCTGAGGCTTCGGGCGCTCAAGATGAAGTACGGAGGAGACTATCACGACCTGGCCACCTTCTACTGGGAACAGGGGGAGAAGAAACAAAGGCATTCGTCTGCTCTGATGCTCCCGCCGAGCAATCCTTGAGTCCTACCGTTTGGAAGAGACGAAACTATCCACTCTCCTGGAGCGCTTTATCGAACTCCGGTCACGAGAGAGATCTCATATAAAATTATGACGGTCACAGCGGAACAAATGGCCAAGGTTCAGGAAATGAAGATGGCGCTTCTGGATGGTTATGACCCTGAAGCCATCATCCTGTTCGGCTCCCTGGGTCGCGGCGAAGGCGATGAATTCAGTGATGTGGATCTCCTCGTAGTTATTGGAACAGACAAGGATACGAAAGCGCTCAGTGAAGAGATGACCCGTTGTCTTGACCCCCTCGCAAGAGACAAGCATGTGATAGTTATAACACCGATGGATTTTTGCCGCCGGAGAGACATACCCGGTACTCTCGTCTTTTCAGCCGTGAATGAGGGTCAGATGCTTTTTGAGAAAGCCGGCTGGCAGATGAATTGTGAGGTCACCGACTCCTACGAGACAAGAAAGAGGGAGGTCATCGGGGAGGACTATGTCGGGGAGGCCCACGCTTTTCTGAGCCAGGCTGAATCGTATCTCGATGGAGGAAATCTTTTCCGGTGCCGGGACTTCGCCAAGTTCGCCGCCGTAAGGGCGCTCAAGGGCATCTTTGTCCACCACGACATCCATCCGCCGAGAGAGTTGGATCTCATTCTCCTGCTGAAAGAGGTGGAATCACTGGAGCCCGGGTTGGCGGAATCTGCCGCATTTTTGCAGGAGTTGAACGGGTACTGCCCTGCCGGAGGCGACACGACGGAAATATTGAAATGCCGACGGCTGCTGGAAAGTTTGGCGGTGTTTGTGAAGGGGATCGCCGACAGAGTTTGAAAAGGGCATCTTGGAATAATGGAATGGTGGAATAATGGGCATAAAAGATTGATGGTCTCGTAAAAAGTCAAAAATACCTTTTTTCCGTCATTCCATTATTCCGGCACTCACACCGCGCCAGGAATGATTCTATCTTCGGTGTCAATTCCATGAAGTTAACTTTCCGCTCCATCTCTTCGTTCTTCTTCTCCGCTTTCGAATAGGAAGGGCCAAAGCGCAGATCAATGCGTATCCCTCTTTTGCTGCAGTACCGATCCAGCGACCATTTGGTCATGCTTCCGATGAGGAACGCACCCGTTTTAGCCCCCCATTCGAAATGGGGACCGTCGCCGCCGCTGTCGCCCATCAGTATGATCTTCCCGGGATGAATGCCAAGGCTCCGCATAACGGCTTCCGTATTACTTGGCTTGTCCTGGATCTCCAATAGATCGTAGAAGGCGGGGTCTGTTTCCATGGCAGGATAACGGATCATGGGGTTGGCCGATATTATCGGCACCTTCGGCAAGAGACCCTTCGCTGCGGCCTGCTGAAAGTAGCCCTGCATGCCGGTTGTGTTGATCATGAAAAGGATGTCGTGCTTCTCGCACCACTCGATAAGCTCGTCCACTCCTTGGTACGTCTCGAAGCACTTCTCCAGATACGCGCCCATCTGGTCTGGTGTGATTGGACCGGGAAGGATCGCACTGATCCTGTTGGTCGCTTCGGAAAGGGTGATCTCATTTGCCGTGTAGTTCCTGAAAATCTCTGAGAGCTCGGATTTCAGATTGGGGTAGACAAAGACGATGAAGTCAAAAGGGCCGTTCGGGGAAATGCACTCGCTCCAGTCAGAGGAACAGAACGCCCGGTATTTTCGATCTTTCAATTCCATAGTTTTTCTTTCTGATCCGTGCATCCGCAAACCTCCCCCTGGAATACCGGAACTCCCGGATGTCAAGGCTCCCGTGCCGGCAAGCCGGACAGTAAATAACGCCGGAGGCGACGGGCAGTCAAGGGATTTCAGGTGGCAGCGACTTTTCGTGTTTGATTGACTTGAGAATTCTTATTGACGTATGATGCCTATGTAACGTTTTGAACCGAATTCATTCGATCAATCTGCTTGTTTTTCTCATGAGTCTGAACACCGGCCCTCTTCACCTGTAGTAGAAGTTTCTGCAAGAGCACTGCGTAGGTCAACTATCCCTGTATTCAGCTGAAACCGAACTTCAACGTAACAAGATCCGATTCCCACAAACACAGAGCTGTCATTCATAGATGCGGGATTGACCTGAAGGAACACCGGAACTCCGTCTGGCAGAAAACGGGCAGATGGGCGCCCATTGAGGCTTGATTTGCTCCGGCAAATCAAGAGAAAGGAAGGGATTGATATGTTTTTCCATCAATCCGACATCTTGCAGGGGCTGGAGAAGGATTTCCTGAAGAAATTCATGGAAATCACCAAGAGGGAAACCTTCAAGTCGGGACATGCCTTGTATAAGGAAGGGGATCGGGCAGACCATTTTTTCATTTTGCTGAACGGACGGGTCAAGATCAGCATCGGCGAAACAGGGCATGTGGTCTACACCGTAGACCGAGCGGGTGAATTCTTCGGTTGGTCCAGTCTTGTGGGGCGCAATAAGTATGCAGCATCCGCCGAGTGCATGGAGACGGCTATGCTTCTCCGAATCGATGTTGGAGAACTTAACAGGCTGCTGGAAAAAGATGCACCTGCAGGACTGATCCTTTACAGGAATCTTTCAGCGTCTCTGGGAAATCGATTGCTTCAGACATATAGATTGATTCCGGGTATGGGTCTGACGGATTTTTCACGTTCCTATGGCACAGGTCAATTGCAGGAATCCGATGTGAACGCTTCGCTTATCTAAGAGTTGACGGATAGCGTATCTGTGGCAGGGCCCGCCAAGGCCCTGCCACATTAATTGAAACACGCCCATCTTCCCGCCTGACCTTCCCCCTTACGCCTTCTTTCATCAGCACTGACATAGCCTCCATTTTGTGCTTAAATGGGAGCAAAGTCTGACCGAGTTATGAAAGTGGGGAAGGAGGAGTCATAAATGCAGGAAGAGGAAATATACGACCTGATTATTGTAGGCGGAGGGCCTGCCGGACTCAGCGCAGGAATCTATGCTTTGAGAGCGACACTCAAGACCGTGCTTATCGAAAAGGGGCTTCATGGCGGACAAGTTGCGATGACCGACTCTGTAGAGAACTACCCGGGATTTGAAAACGTAAGTGGCATGGAGCTTTGCGACAAGTTTCTGAATCATGCCAAGTCCTACGGTCTCGAAATGATCCAGCAGGAGGTCGCAGCCGTTGAACCGGGCATCGATTACCATACCGTAAGACTGTCCGACGGCAAAGCCCTGCACTCTCACGCCGTGATCCTCGCAACCGGAGGCTATCACCGGAAGCTGAATGCCCCTGGAGAGGAAGAGTACGGCGGCAAAGGGGTTTCATACTGCGCCACGTGCGACGGCTTCTTCTACAGGGATAAAACCGTGGTCGTGGTGGGCGGCGGGGACACGGCTGCTGAAGAGGCTCTTTATCTGGCCAAGATTGCGGAAAAGGTCTATCTCGTACACCGGCGCGACGAGCTGCGTGCAAGCAGAATTCTGCAGCAAAGGGTCTTGTCCGAGTGCAAGATCGAGGTTCTCTGGAATTCGGTGGTCACAGCCATAAAAGCAGATGCGCAGGGGGTGAGCTCCATTGGCTTGAAAAACGTCCGCACAGGCGAAGAGAGGGACCTTCCCGCCTACGGCGTTTTCATATTTGTCGGTTTTGTTCCGAACAACCAGCTGGTACCGGCCGGCGTAAAGATGAATGCGGAAGGTTACGTAATCTCCGACGAGAAATGTGAGACCAGCATCCCCGGCATCTTTGTTGTCGGCGATCTCAGAGAGAAATATGCCAAACAGATCGTGCTTGCTGCCGCCGACGGATGCACTGCAGCACTTGCTGCAGCCCATTATGTCGAAGGCAGGAAGAGGGCGGAAGTATGCGAGCTCCCTCAATCCGCCACGGATAAGGTCGCCTAGTGTCGCACCCCAGAAGTACGTTGCGTAAAATGTCATTTCGAACGGAGTGAGAAATCTTATAGGGAGTTACAAGATCTCTCCCGCAGTTTATCCCGCGCGAGTCGCGGGAGTCGAGATCAACTTATTCATTGGATCTTGTGGTACACGGCACCAGAAGGAGATGCGCGATGAAGATCCTTTTCATTATCAATACCGATGACGGCGAAACCATCTATAACGCCATGCGGCTGGCAAATGTGGGGGTGGAAAAGGGAGACGAGGTGAGCGTCTTCATGCTTGGCAAGGGAGTGCTCTTCGAAACCAGCGGCAACGATCAATTCGATGTCATTGGGCAGGTGGAAAAGTATCAAGGGGACTTCTATGTCTGAGGGGTATGCATGAAATCCCACGGTCTGGAGGGATCAAGCAGCTGCCCCATTGCCTGGATGGACGATCTTTATGAACTTGCAAGAGAAGCGGACAAGGTGATCACTTTCTAAACCATTTTCCCGACGTGGTCCAGAGCGTTCAGAGCTTTCTCAACCTGATGAAAAGGGGTCTGCTCAACATCCGGCATATACCTGCCCCACTCCATTCTTTTCATGACAGCAGACCTCAGCCTGCCTGCCAAGGAATCGTTATTAAAGAGATTGACGCCTATCAGGACATCGTCTTCAAAGATGAGGAAATGGAGGATTCCCCGCTCCGGGTCTCTCCCGGAGATCAGCCGGATATTTGGGCCCCGGCGGTTCAGGTCGCCTATCTGGATGAAGGTTTGCTCGAAAAGAGGGCTGACGTGCTGGGATATGGTTCCCGGATAGGATGCTTTTCCACCCGCCATGTTCATACCGGCTGTTCGGCCCTGATAGCAGCCATTGGCCCACAGGCCGAGCCATTCGCTCTTTCCGGTAAGGAAATTCGCCCCCTGGCTTACATCTCCGGCCGCATAGAGATCCTCTGCAGAGGTTTCCATCCTATTGTTGACCAGAATCGCTTTATCCAAGGAGACCTGGACCGGATCAATGAAATCGAGATTAGGCCTGATGCCGGTGCAGACCGCGATCCAATCGGTCCTCTCAACCATGTTGTTCGGAAAAAAACAGCGCACCCCGTCTCGATCGGTTTCGAATCCCTCGATACTGCACCCGAGGCGCACGTCGATCCCTTTTTCCCGGAAATATTCTTCCAGGACTGCTGCGGCCCGGGGATGAGCGCTGTGGGGGAGTATCTGTTCAGCCACGTCAATCAATACTACTCCGACATTTCGCTGCCGCAGGATCTCGGCTACCTTGACACCGATAAGAGAAGCGCCCAGCACCACAACCTTTTTTGCCGAGCCGATCGCTTTTTCCAGGATCCGTGTCTGAGCCGCAGTCCGAAGCGTAAACACGCCCGGCACATCCTTTAGTCCTGCAATAGGCGGCACAACAGGCCTGGCGCCGGTGGCGACCAGACAGCGATCATAATGGAGTGTCCCTCCACCGGCCAGGGATACGGTTTTGTTCGCCGCATCAAGAGACTCTACTCGACTGTTCCAATGGCAGATCGCATCACATTTCCGGTATATGTCCTCTCCGAACGGGAAGCACCGATGCCATGGGATCTTCCCTTTCAAGTAATAGGGTGAGAGCATCGGATTGAAGGCGGGGCCGTTTGCATCCGACACCAGGTGGATAGGGCCGGAGTAACCGAAAGACCTCGCCGCAATCATGGCATGAATTGCAGCCCCTCCATTACCGAGGATGACGAGATTCGCGGATGTCATTATCCCCCCTTTGAAAACGGAGTCAGGAACTTCAGAGAAGCGCGTTCGGCCTTCCTCCTGTCCAGCTCCTCCAAAGTGCCGAATCCGAGTGCCCTGGTCGTGCAGACCCGCACACAGGCAGGCTCCAACCCATGCTCCACGCGGGATTGACAGAAATCGCACTTGTTCATCTTGCCGTCATCCTGAAACTGCGGCACACCAAAATCGCAAGCCAAAGCGCAACTGTGACACCCCACGCACAGGTCCCGGTCGAATTGCACGATGCCGTTCCCTGCGCTTTTGCTCAAAGCGGTCGTTGGGCAGACCATCACACAGGGTGCATCCAGGCAGTGCTGGCAGGCCATCGACAGGAAATGCAGCCGCACCTCGGGGTACTCCCCCCGTTCGAAGCACGTCACCCTGCGGAAAGATGGACCGTGCTCCGGCAGATCGTTCTGGTCCATGCAGGCGACAACGCACGCCATGCAACCGCTGCAGCGGGTCGCATCAAAAGAAAACCCGAACTTCCCTTTTAAAACTCGATTTCCTCCCTGAGCCTCTTCCATCTTGGATCCGCCTTCACAGTTCGTTGCTTCACTGCCCTGTTGGAAAGAGCATCAAGCGTGCCATGGAGGCTCTCTTGAGAGCCTTATGTTTTTGCACCTTAAATCAACAACATGCCCCCACTGAGCAAGGGGAGCCCCAGAAGGTGCGAAAGGATGATTGCATATTTGCAGGACTGTTCCAGCAGGAGGAGTTGCAGAGATGCAGTTCCAGTCATTGAAGCTCTCTGCAGCTTCGGTAACGGGATTTTCTTCGCTGCGCTCGCTGTTTCGGTTCACTCTGGATTTATTTATTCAAGTCTGAGCGGGATGTGTCCGGCATGGTAACAGGGTGGGACGATTGGAAGCAGGGGGTGTGTTTTTCTGGACGGGGTCGGCTACCTTCCTCAGACCACCCAGGTCCAGCTGCCTCGGGTGCTCCAAGCTGCCATCTTGAACTTGTTAGTTTCGAAATTCGATATTCGGATTTTCAAGCCATCACTTTCACCCCGGATCAGTCCGAACCTATCCGGGTCCTCCGCAGGAAGAACGCACGCTCGCAAGTTCTCACTCACGGTCCATCTTGGGATCCTCGACGATTCTTTTTTCGAGCAGTTCCGTGAAATCAACTGGGATGATGTAAGAGACCTTTGGGTCCGCGTTTTCACCTGCGAGCAATTGTTTTGAGCGCTGCAGTTTTACCAGAACGGTCCCTGTGGCGTGTTCAAGATCGACGAAGGTCATGGCCTTTGAAGGACACCCGGCCACGCATGCCGGCTCTCTGCCCTCCGCAATTCGATGCGCACAGAGGGTGCATTTTGCGGCCTTCCCGGGATGATGAATCCGGAAAGTTTCGGCTTTTTCCTCAAAAGAGAGCTCAACCCCGGGAAAGTAGCGTTCGGAGGGATTCTTTTCAATGACCCCATAGGGGCAGGCCTTCATGCATTCGCCGTGTCCTTTACACTTCTCCTGAGCGATGAGAACCACCCCATCCGCGTTCTTGTAAATCGCCTTTTCCGGGCAGGCTTCCACACAGGGCGGTTTGTCGCAATGCATGCAGGCGTAGCGAACATAGTGAACCGCATCCAATGTCTCGCTTTCAACTTCGAAAACCTTATTCCACCAAATGCCGGGCCCGGTCAAGTTCTCCTGCTTGCAGGCCAGAACACATGTCATGCAGCCCGTGCATCGATTGAGATCGACAATGATTCCATATCTCGCCATGATTCACCTGCCTCCGTTCCTGTGCACCGTTTTCACGCCTTGCTCACCGCGCAGACCGCCTCCTTGTAGGGAGGAAAACCCGAGATGGGGTCGAATTTTCTGGGGATCAGTTCATTGACATTGGCCTTTGCCCACCCATGCATGATGGCCACAACGCCGCGAGGCACGATTCCGGTGGGTCTTGCTTTCACACGCATCTCTCCGCAGGATGTCCTGAGAACCACCATGTCCCCCTTCTCGATCTCCCTTTGGGCTGCATCATCGGGATGGATGGTCAGGAGAGGTTCCCGCTGGAGCTCCAACAGCCATGGGGCGTCTTCCCTCCACTTGCTGTGTGTGATGTAGGGGAGCCGTGAACCGGAGATCAGGATGAGCGGATACTCGTCCGTTGTCTGCATGGGCTCTTTATACTCGGGCAAGGCGGGGTAACCGTGCGTGTCGAGGGCGGTCGAGAATGCCTCGACCTTCCCGGTGGGTGTCGGAAAACCGGGTTTGCCGTCCATTCTCATGTGGCCGGTTTCGTACTTTTCGTACAGCTCAGGTCCTTTCGCGGGCAACAGAATCCCTTCCTGGATATTCTTTCTCAAATCATCGTAAGTGAGATTCCACATTCCCAGGATGTCATTGCAGGCCATTTCGACATCCCCACCGAAGAAGACGTCCGGAAACCCCAAGCGGGCGCCTATCTCCAGGGCGATCTGCCAATCTTCTTTGCACTCCCCCAGCGGCTTTACAGGGGTGCGCCCGAACAACCGCCGACCGAAAAAGGCAAATGGGGCAAGTCTCTCGTAGTTCATCGCCGCAGGCAGCAGGAGGTCCACATAGGGATGGGTCTGAGGACGGTAGAAATAATCGACCGACATGGCGAATTCGAGGCTCCCAATGGCCTCCTGGTATTCATGGGTCTGGGGCCAGATCATCATGTTCAGACCCCAACCGAGAAACGCCTTGACCTTTCCCTCTTTGATCCATTCCACCAGGTGATTGGTCTGAACCTCAAAAAGCTTTTCCGCCCACGCGGGAAAGATCTTGAGATCCAGCCTGTGGTCTTTCATCTCGTTCATCTTTTCTCTGAGGCAGAACTTCGGAGGCCCCTCAGCCCATGGTCCGGCCATCTCCACCAGAGGAGAGGTGGGTTTCAGGATACCCCCGGGGATATCCATGTACCCGCAGATCGCAGGGATCATCAAGATCGCCCGATGATTATTGGTAGCGTTGAGATCGTGGGTCGTTCCCTGGGCGCCGGTCATCATCCCTCCGGGACCGTTGGTCGCATAGAGGCGCGCTGCATCCACAATCTTCTTCGCAGGAACCCAGGTGATCTCCTCAGTCTTTTCAGGCGTAAAGGTCTCGACGTAATTTTTTAACTCCTCGATGCCATGGATCCAGTTGTCGCAGAATTCCCTGTCGTGTAACCCGTCTTTGAAGATCACGTGCATGATCCCGGCAGCGAGAGCCGCAGTGGTCGCCGGGCGGGGCTGCAGATGGATGTCGGCCAGTGTGGTCGCTGTCGGGGTTTTCCTCGGGTCCACCACTATGAACTTCACGCCACGTTCTTTCGCGTCCGCGAGATGGCCGTGGCACATGAACGGCTGCCCGGAATAGGCGGGATTGGTTCCCCAGATCAGCATCGCCTTTGTATCCTTTGTGGGGAGATCTCCCATGGTAGGAAACCCATAGGTCAGCAATTCCGCCAGCAGGGCCGCCCGCCGGCATGCGGTCGAGCTCTCACAGCCGTAATTGACCGAACCATATGTCGCAGCCAGCCGCTGGACAGCGGCCCGAGGCTCCTTGGGGTCCCCCACGTAGAAAAACACTGCATGGGGACCGTGTTCCTCCTTGATTCGTTTCAGATGTCCGACAATCGTGTCATACGCCTCATCCCACGAGATGCGTACAAAACCCGGATCGGTCGAACCCTTCGGATTGGTCCGCTTCATAGGAAACTGGAGGCGGTTGGGGTTGTAAAGCCTCTGGAGGGTGGCATACGCTTTGGAGCAAATGGGTGAAGCGGGGAAATCAGGCCACGGTTCTATCCGGGTGACGACATTCCCTCTCTTATAAAACTTGATTCCGCAGAAAGGGACTTCGTTGCACCCGTCACAAAACGTATAGCCGACTGTTTCGTTCTGCGCATCAGTCTTGCCGATCTCTTTTTGAACCGGCATTCTTCTCTCTCCTGAGTTCTGATTCATCTCCCTTTTCTCCCTAACAAACAAAACCGAAGATCTTCTCAAGCCGCACATCGATGGGTCCATTCCCCTTCTACACGGCGCTCGAGGAATTGTCCAGACCGAGAAGCGATTGTCTGGTATTTCCGGGCATAAATCCTGCTGTTCTCTGACACGTAAACCGTCGCCGTCTTTCATGGCTGTTGGAACGCGATCAATCAGTAAGGAATTTTATAAAGAGTCGCACTTTTGAGATCCAATCCATTATAGCGTCGCCAACTTGCTACCCATCAAACCCCACATCTAATGAATGGCTTTGTTTAAGCCCTATAGGTACCGGGTGAAATCTACTCCCTCGCCCCGATAACTTTTGGCACACAAATTGTACAAGTGATTTCTGTTCAAGCGTGTGAAAGAGAAATATTCATGGTTGCGCAAAACAAGGAGGAAATATGCAGCAGATTGAAGCTGAACCTATTGTCCTTAGTCAGCAGAGAGGCGAGTTCAGGGACAAAGTAAGAGATCTCTTGCCTGATCTGGAAGCTCCAGTTGATAAGGAGGGCGCCCTGTTTTTTCTCAATCAGAATTCAAGGGAGCCGGTCACTGAACCGGACGAGATGGTGCCTCTATGGAAAATTCTTCATCTTGCCGGAGTGGATTGGACCTACGGAAGCAAAGGATGGGCCGCTGAAAATTATTGCATGTTCCTGGCTGATGACGATGCCTGGAAACGCTTCGTGGAGATAACCGTGGGTCAGGCGGAAAGCCTTGGCAGCAAGGTCTTTCTCAACACTGAATGAGGCCACGTCACATTCTCAGTCCGGGCCGGACTGAAAAAGTTCAACATCAAGACGGATCTGGAGATTGCGAGCATTTACCAGTATTACGCAAAATGGATCCGTGAAGGTAAACTGAAGGTAAACTCCGATTGGAATAAGGATCTTAAAATCAAATTCACGGTTCAGGATCCCTGCCAAATCGTGAGAAAGAGCTTTGGTGACCCTGTAGCCGATGATCTGCGCTATGTCGTAAAGTCGGTCGTAGGAGAGGAAAATCTCATAGAGATGCATCCCAATAAATCGAACAACTACTGCTGCGGAGGAGGCGGAGGCTTTCTGCAGTCCGGATACACGGATGCACGAAGGCAATACGGCCAGGTCAAGTTCAACCAGATCACAGCCACAGGCGCGGATTACTGCATCGCTGCGTGCCATAATTGCCATTCCCAGATACACGACCTTGCAGAACATTACGGCGGAGAATACCACACCGTACACCTTTGGACCCTCATTGCTCTTTCTCTTGGAATCCTGGCGGAGAATGAGCGTGAATATCTTGGGCCGGAGTTAAAGGAAGTCAACCTGCCCGAATAAAGGACAGGGGTATGAACAGGATCGTTTCAATCAATCACTACAGGCGTGAGAGGTCGGCTCAAAAGGGTTTCAGGACTTGGAGAACGTTGGGCCGGCCAGGCCTGTGTTTGGATGAAAATACGACGTGTTCGGATCTGCCGGATGATCTGATTCTTTTCATTTCCGAGGACACTTCTGAAAGCCGTTTACGCGTCTATAATCTCATCATGGGTGTCCTGAATTTGGGGAGCGGCTATGACTTCGAGGAACTCCCATCAAAGCGGCTGATGCCTCTTCTGGATGTCTATTTCATGATAATGGATCTGGTCCGTTTCGAATGCATGAAACGGATAGGCTGGGTTGATGCCGTCCCCTATGCGGATATGCCGATCATAGACCTGATTGTGAAGAAAGCAGGTGGGGACGGTCCGGTCTTGCTGAAAATATCGAGCGTCAAGAAATCACACCCCGCTTTTGCCGAGTTTATGGAAAGCAATGATCTGGACAGGCAGACCGTGGTGAGAAGACATGCTAAAGAGGCCATCCAGATTTTAAGAGAAAAGACCCAGCGCACTTGCTGGTGCTAGATCTTGCCTGCGAACCGTCCTGCCGATGATTATTGAAGGGTTGGCAGGTGGATTCTTTTCCCCACCCCGGCTTCGATGAAATCGGCAGCAAAAAATTTTCTAAACAACCTGCGTGTTTCGTCTCCGCTGCAGTGACAGGGAGCCACCTTCTCCACTTCAAGATGGCGGAGTTCCTCCGCGATCGCTTCGATCCGTGAACGCGACAGGCCGCCCAGGTGAAATCCACCCACCAGCAGATGAACCCTGTTTTCCCCTGTGATCTCTTTCGCTTTTCGAACCATGCGCACGACACCGGGGTGGGCGCAGCCGGTGATCACCACGAGACCTTCCGTCGTCTTCACGGCCAGGGCCTGCTCCCGTATTCCGTCGCCGATTTCCCCAGTTGTAAAAGCGCCCGGAAGAATCTCTCCGGCTTCGCTGATTTCCTTCACAACGGTGCCCAGGGACATGACGGCCCTCTTGAATTCCACGGGAAACGAACCTGGCAGGTAGACAACGACGCGACTGTTCTTTTCAAGGATGGGACCCAGCCCTCCGGTATGATCCCCATGACCATGGGAGAGAACCACGGCGTCCACCTCAATGGGTTCAATCCCGAGCTGCTTCATGTTGTCGAGTAAAATGCGGCCGTCTCCTCCCGTATCAAACAGGATGGTCTTCTCCATGATTCGAACCAAATAGGAAAACCCCCATCCCGTTTTCAAACGCGGGTCAAACCGGTTGTTGTCATAGAGAATCATCATGCCGTCCTCCCTGCTTTACATGTTATTCATTCAGCAAGTGATGTGCCATTTCAAAACAGGACCAGTGAGCGCATTAAGTTTCAAGGATGATTATTCTTTTGCCGAAGCGAGCTATAAGAGCGAGGATAGGAACCTGGAAGAGGAGTCGCATTTTGCGATAGTAAGGACCGAGAACGCTGCGGGGACGCAACCTCAGGCTTTGAGTCTGTGACCCCTGCGGCGACTTCATGCATATTCCCATGATGTTCTGTTTCGGATCGGGCATCGTGTTCATCTTTTGGCATGAACGGATTTCTTGCAGGTTTCTTCCGTGCTCTGATATCTTTGTCGATGTCGGAGATCGAACATCTCCCTATTCATGACCACATTGCGGTGCCCTGTGGACTCGCACAGAAAGGACGGTAGGAAAGCATGCAATCTCATGAGATTTCATTTCCCGTAACGATCCAGGCGGTGGATCGGATCGAGATCACCGTTCTCATGGACAACTATGTCGATATGCTTCTCCCCGGCACGGACGTGGTCACCCGACCTGTCCTGCGAAAGGGAGAAGAGATTTCGACGGATACGGTGGTCGCAGAACACGGGTTGTCCATGCTGGTTAAAACGTCTCGAGGCGGGGAGCATCACACCATCCTTCTCGACACCGGGCATACGAAAGAAGGCGTCCTTCATAATGTGAAGCTCTTGGGAACCGATATCGCCGGCATTGAAGCGATCGTCTTGAGTCATGCCCACATGGATCATACTGGCGGTCTCTATCCCATTCTCGACGAACTTGCCATGCCCGTACCTCTCGTAGTCCACCCGGAGGCCTTCCGGACAGAGCGTTTCTTGAAATTCCCCGACGGACGGGTGGACCGATTCCCCAATACCCTTGTCAGAGAAGATCTGATTAAGCAGGGGGGCAGAGTCATGGAGTCCCGGTACCCGATCTCTCTTGCGAAGGGAACAGTGGTGGTAACCGGTGAGATAGAGCGGACGACCCCTTTTGAAAAAGGGTTCCCCATTGCCAGGATGGTTCAGGAAGGTGAGGTGGTTCCGGACCCGATCAGCGACGATCAGTCTCTGGTGGTCCACCTGAAACATAAGGGGTTGGTGGTCATATCGGGGTGCGCCCATTCGGGGATCGTCAACACCGTGCTCTATTCGAGAAAGATCACGGGCGTCGAACCCATTCATGCGATCCTCGGAGGGTTTCATCTAACAGGACCCCTCTTCGAACCGATCATTGGGGATACCATTGCTGCTGTAAAGGAGATGGACCCCAAGGTGCTTGTTCCCATGCACTGCACAGGCTGGAGTGCCATGCGCAGGTTCGCCGATGCCTTTCCCGGCTCCTTTGTTCTCAACAGCGTGGGATCAAGGTTTCTGCTGTGCTGATCTACTTCCCCTTCCATTCAGGTTTTCGTTTGTGCAGAAACGCATCCACTCCCTCCTTGGCGTCCTCCGTGACACTCAGGGCCGCGAAAAGTTCGTTGGAGTACGCGAGGGCTTTACCGTATTCCATGTCGGACATCCCATAGAAGGCCTCTTTCCCCATCTGCAGGGCGACCGGGCTTTTTTCCGCCAACTTCTTCGCAAGGGCCATGGTTTCTTCTTCGAGCCTGTCCGCAGGCACCACTTTGTTGACTAAACCCCATTTTTCCGCGTCGACGGCCTCGATCAGGTCTCCTGTCATGAGCATCTCCAGACATCGTTTTCGACCAAGAGACCTGGCAAGCGGCACGGCAGGACCCATGCAGAAGAGACCCACGTTGATTGCCGTCGCTCCGATCCTGGTCCCTTCGGCGACGACGGCAAGGTCACAGGCTGCAATGAGGCCGGCGCCGTTCGCCACGGCATAGCCATGTGCAGAGGCAATCACGGGCTTTTTCATATAGGCGATGATATGGATCATGCGCTCCATGAGCCCAACCCATTCGCGGTATTCCTGCAGGGTCTTGCCTTTGAATTCGGAAACATCTATTCCGGTGCAGAACGCCTTGCCCGCACCC
>ENA-OSEO01003075-OSEO01003075.1-sediment-metagenome-genome-assembly--contig:-NODE-3075-length-20862-cov-17.832042_pt1 | contig 20862 bp, 14 predicted proteins | sample MGYA00237883_ERZ534232 | MGnify/ENA metagenome assembly ERZ534232
AAGCCGAGGCTTGAAGCTCTCAGGGATATGGGTGAACGCTCAATGGTTGATGATCTCAAGGCATTTGCAGCAATGCTCATTCAGACTGAAAAGTTGGGCACGAGCCTTGCGCAATCACTCCGCATTTTCTCTGATTCATTGAGGACCGAAAGAAGGCAGATAGCTGAGGAGGCTGCGGCAAAAACAGCGATAAAGCTTCTGTTCCCCCTGGTTTTTTTCATTTTCCCGGCGCTGCTCGTTGTACTACTCGGCCCTGCCGTCTTAAGAATCATGGAGTTTTTTAAAGACCTTTAAGAGGAGGGAACAGTAGGTATTAACCCGAAAAATGCAATTGCTGTCGGGCACATATGCGGAAAAACCTTTCCAAATCGAAATGTGCTGTTAGATGAACGCTATCCTTTTTGCATGAAAATATACTGGCTTATTCGATAATAAACGTCCTTCAAAGGTGGCGATGGGAAAGCTTTTTCCGCACACATGCCCTACGCATAATTTCTACAAATGCATTTTTTTGGGTTAATTGCGGTTCCGGGATTAGCACAATACAGAAGCTCCGGGCTTTGCTCCGGGGCTTTTTTTTGAGGTCTTCCGGTTTTTTTGATGTCATTCCGGCTCTTGTCCCCGCTTTGTCGGGGATCGGTCCGGAATCTTTCTGATATAATTCAAGGATGACGGAGGATATCTTTGCTGTTTATATTATGGCCAACGCAAGACCAACTTTGTACGTCGGGATTACAAATGACCTAATGCGAAGAGTATATGAGCATAAGAACAATCTCAATCCTCGCAGCTTCACGTCCAAGTATTACCTGCATAAACTTGTTTATTATGAGTTTTGCAGGGATAGCTGGAATGCAATAATCAGGGAAAAGCAGATAAAAAATATGAGCAGGCAAAACAAGATAGATCTTATCAGGCAGGTGAATTCCTCAATGAAAGACCTATATGCAAATATCGCCGGAAAGATTCCGGACCGATCCCCGACAAAGCGGGGACAAGAGCCGGAATGACGAAAAACAACGAAGATATTTACAAAAATCCCGGAATGCAAGAAAAAAAAGGTTCAAAGATATACTGGTTCCTCCCCTCCCTCGCGGATGTCATATTTATCATCATCATTGTCCTTGTTCTGCTCGGTGAAGGGAATCTCCTCGGGGATGCGGACACAGGCTACCATATCAGGGCAGGGGAATATATCATCGATAACCTGAAGGTCCCGCACCATGACATATTTTCTTTCATACAGCCGCCTATCCCCTGGACAGCGCACGAATGGCTTAGCGAGGTTCTCTATGCCCTTGTGCACAATGTCTCGGGCCTCAGCGGCATTGTTATCGTCCATGCTTTTATAATTGCAACGGTCTTCCTTCTCCTTTTCAGGTTCATGAGGTCTTCGGGCATAAGCATTCTTGTGAGCGCTTTGCTCGTAGCTCTTGCTGTGTCGGTCTCGACGATTCACTGGCTTGCACGTCCGCATATCTTTTCGCTGCTTTTCACGCTCATCTGCTACGTCATCCTCGATACCTACCAGTACAGGAAAAAGAATTATTTGTATATTTTGCCGCCCTTGATGCTCGTGTGGGTTAATCTTCATGGGGGATTCCTTGCAGGGTTTTTTCTCCTCGGCATTTATATAACGGGTAACGTGCTCAGGGCTCTTTTCAAAAAGGAAGAACGGCATGAGGCACGAAGCCTGCTAAAAATGCTCCTCCTGTTTACTGCTCTGACTCTGGGCGTGTCCCTCCTGAACCCGAAGGGATACGACATCCTGCTTTTCCCGTTCAGGCTTACGGCAAACAAGTTTATTATGGACCACGTAACAGAATTCCTCTCGCCGGACTTCCATACAGCCCTGAGATTTGAATACATGCTCCTGCTGATGATCGTAATTTTCGGGATCTCAAAACTCAGGCTGAATCCCATCGAGGTCATGCTTGTCCTTCTTTTTACCCACATGTCACTCTATTCCGCACGGTATATCCCCCTCTACGCCATTATTCTCTGTCCAATTATCGGGAAAAGGATAGACCATCTTCTCGAGGAACTGAAGGAAAAGGGACCCGTTAAAAGATTCATTGCCATTTCAGACAGGACGGGAAGGACAGACTCTCTGACGAGATGGAATCTGTGGTCTGTTGCTGTAGTGGTAATAACGGTTATCCTCCTGTTTACGGGGAAGGTTCAGTTCGGGTTTAATGAAAAGAATCTCCCGGTAGATGCTGTTCAATTCATGAAGAAAGAGAAGATTCCGGGACATATGTTCAACAATGACGAGTTCGGAGACTACATCATCTATGCAGCATGGCCGGAGTACAGGGTCCTTTTTGACGGAAGGTCTGACATGTACGGTGTTGAAAGGATGAAAAAGTATTTCAAGGTCATACGGCTCGAACACGGGTGGGACGAGGTTTTGAGAGAATATGATATAAACTGGTTTATTTATCCCTCAAAGTCAGCACTTTCAACCTTTCTCCTTCAGCGGAATGACTGGAAACTCATCTATGCTGACAAGGTTGCGAATATCTTTGTGAAAAACACGCCTGAAAATCAGACTTTGATAAGTAAATATCCCGACGTGAAGCCAGTCATTATTGAAGATGAAGAAGATAAAGATACATGAAAAGACTCGGATAATTATATTCGCAGACCTGGTTATTACCTGTCTGTTGCTTTTTCTGACATCGCCTTTACTATCTTTTTCGTCATACTTGTCCTGAAACTACTTTTATTTGGTCATATCAACGGACTGGGGACGCTCAGTTTTTCTGCAGACTTTGGGGTCATTGTCATAGCACTTTCCGTTTCCCTGTTTATTAAAAAAAGGAGCTTAAAACTATCCTATCTCCTGTTCTTAAACCTTCTGATTTCCATCATCTTTTTTTCAAACTCTCTCTACAGAACCTATTTTGAAGATTTTGCTTCAGCCTATTATATAGAACAGATACCTTTGCTTTTAGATGTCGCTGATTCTGTTATTCATATCGTTGATGAAAAGTTTTTATTTTTCATTGATTTTTTGTTTTTTCCCTTTTTATTGATTAAACTGAAAACGAAACATGTTCACAGTCTCAGGGATTATACGGTTTTATATTAATATTCAAAGTCGATAAAGTATTTGGATATGGCAATGAAAATTTTTATTTATATAAACCTATCAGTAAGCAATTACGAAATAGTATTTCTTTCACAAAACATTAATATATCTATATATAGGGTATAGTTATAAAATGCCTTTATTGAGTCGTTATGCTCAGAAAAAAAAGATTAAATATTTTTTAAAAAGGATATCTCTACAAGATAGAATACTTGAAATCGGATGTGGTACCGGTTGGGTACGTAACTATTTAAAACAGAAAGGAGTGGAAAGTTATATAGGGCTGGATATTATTCCACCAGCTGATATTGTTGGAGATATCCTTGAATGGAAAAAACTGGGGTTAAAAGAAAATTCTTTCGATGTTATTATTGCGTTTGAGGTTGTTGAACATGTTGATTGCTTCAAGGAGTGTTATGATTTATTGAAGTCTGGAGGGAAACTAATGGTGACAACTCCTGTCCCGCATATGGACTGGATTCTCAAGATGCTTGAAATGATGTGTCTCAACCAGAAGAGAAAAAGTCCTCACAGTAAACTTGTTTATTTAAAAGACGTCCCATATTTTATGCATAAAGATATTAAAATTGTTGGATTTTTATCACAATGGGCAATATTTACTAAATAATCCTTTATGGATCGAAAAACAGCAATTATAATTGGGGCAGGGCCTGCGGGTTTAACAGCTGCTTACGAGTTACTCGATAAGACGGACATCCAGCCGATCATCTATGAAATGAGCGGCGACATTGGTGGTATTTCGAAGACAATAAATTACAAGGGCAACAGGATAGATATCGGAGGCCATAGATTTTTCTCGAAGTCTGAAAGAGTAATGAAGTGGTGGCAGAATATTCTCCCATTACAAGGAGCACCTGCTAGAGATGATATCATACTTGATCGAGAAGTTAATTTTTCCATAGAACCTTATGCCCTGGATCCTGAAAAAACAGACAGAGTGATGCTCATCCGTAATCGCCTCTCAAGAATTTATTTCTTGAGAAAATTTTTTAGATACCCTATCTCTTTAGATTTTACAACGATCTTTGGGCTGGGAGCTGTGCGAATCACAAAGATCGCTCTCAGTTATTTTAGAATTCGGCTCTTTCCCATAAAAGAAGAAAGATCTCTCGAAGATTTTCTTATAAATAGATTTGGCAGGGAACTATACCTTACTTTTTTTAAGGATTATACAGAGAAGGTTTGGGGAGTGCCCTGCAAACACATTAACCCGGAATGGGGTGCCCAGAGAATAAAGGGATTATCCTTCACAAAAGCAATCCTTCACGCCATAAAAGGAGCAGTCTCAAAAGATTCCTCAATCCAGCAGCAAAATATGGAAACCAGTCTGATCGAGCGATTTTTGTATCCTAAATTTGGTCCGGGCCAGATGTGGGAAGAAGTTGCAAGGATTGTGAGGGAAAAGGGCGGAGAAATTTATCTAAATCATAGGGTTCTTGGTCTTAAACAAGGAGATAACAGAATAATTGAAGCTAAAATGGAAGACGAGATAACGGGAAATCAAAAAACACAAATAGGAGATTATTTTTTCTCGACAATGCCTGTCAAAGAGTTGATACAATCTTTTGGGGAGGGTGTACCACGGCAAGTTGAACAAGTGGCGCAGGGATTAATCTACCGTAATTCGATAACAGTTGGATTACTTATAAAAAAGCTGAGGATAGAGAACGAGACAAATATTAAAACAATAAATAATATCATTCCTGATAATTGGATTTATATTCAGGAGAAAGATATCAAACTTGCACGAATACAGATATATAATAACTGGAGCCCATATATGGTTAAAGATGAAAATACGGTTTGGATAGGCCTGGAATATATCTGTAATGACGAAGATGAGTTGTGGACCAAACCCGATGAAGATTTTAAGAAGTTCGCTTTTGATGAATTGTCAGGAATCGACATTATAGACAAGGGAGATGCTCTTGACAGCATTGTAATCAGAATGCCTAAAACCTATCCTGCTTATTTTGGCTCATACGACCAATTTCGTATAATCAGAAATTATACTGATACGTTTGAAAATCTCTTTTTAATCGGGAGAAACGGTATGCACCGTTATAACAATCAGGATCATTCCATGCTGACCGCTATGACAGCAGTTGAAAATATTATTAACAATGTTACCTTGAAAGACAATATCTGGGATATTAATGTGGAGAAAGAATATCACGAAGGGAAATAGGGGTTATCGTTTAATCTAAAATGAAGGTTCTCAATTTGAGAAACGGCAAAGAATTGTCGAATAATGTAATAGTGGCGGAAGGGTTGTTTAAGCGCATGAAAGGACTGCTCGGTAAAAGTGAGATGCGGCATGGAGAGTCTCTCTGGATCAAGCCCTGCAACTCTATCCATACGCTATTTATGAAATTCCCGATAGATGTTATTTTCTTAAACAGAAAGTGCGAGGTGATAGCAATTATAAAAAACCTGAAACCAAATAGAATGACACGTCTATATCCGAAAGCAACAAGTGTCCTTGAACTGCCGGCCGGTACAATAGATACAACAGATGCAGAAATCGGAGACAAGATTGAAATTATCTGAAATGCTTATGAAAAGTAATAATAACGTGCTTCTGCCTTCGGTGCTCGCTCTCATAACTATCCTTACCCGCATTCCCTTTACAAGCAAAATACTTTCGAACTGGGATTCGGTGCAATTTGCACTTGCAATTGAAAAATATGATATTACAGTACACCAGCCTCATCCTCCCGGATATTTTCTTTATGTAATGTTGGGAAAATTTCTTAATCTTTTCATCGCTGATATAAATATGAGTTTTATTGCAATGAGTATCATGGCAAGCGGCCTTACAGTCTTTTTCATATTTCTGCTGGCAAGAGAAATATATGATACAAAAATTGCATTCTGGTCTTCTGTCCTGGCAATTACAAGTCCACTTGTATGGTTCCATGGCGAGATCGCACTAACGTATATATTTGATGCATTCTTTAGTATATTTTTTGCCTTCCTTTGCTGGAAGATCTTAAATGGTCAATTCAGACTGATATTTATTTCAGCCCTTGTCCTTGCGTTCATAGGAGGCGTAAGGCAAAGCACACTAGTATTTCTTATCCCGCTGTGGCTTTATTCGATCAGAAAGGCCCCATATAAATATATAATTATCTCTTTTGCACTATTTGTTGCAGGTATATTGTCGTGGTTTTTGCCGATGCTGTCAATGACAGGAGGCTATGAACGATATAAAGCTGCTGTAGATGAACACTGGGCATATACCATGCATCCTTCTACTGTAATAAACGGTGGACTGAAAAATCTTATAAGTAATTCAAAAGACATAATACAGTTCACTACATATGGACTTGGTCTTGCCATTGCATTTGATGTATTTTATCTTGTAAAAAGCGGCTTCAAAGATGTAAGAAGCTTATCTTCAAGGACAGGTATTTTTATAACCCTCTGGATATTGCCCGCAATACTTTTTTACCTGCTATTTTACATGGGTGGATATGGTTACTGTCTTATATTCATGCCTGCTTTGTTTATACTTTCAGTGAAGGCTTTTAATTGCCTCTCAGAGAAAAGCTCTTATCCTCTGAAAGCATTCACAATAATTATTTTCTTAACAATCACTTTTAACCTGTATTACTTTTTTTATACAAGGTCACCTGCATCTCTATACATCATTGAGAGGAATTATACTGATACAATGGATTTTGTGAAAGCGGTGAGGGAAAAGTTCTCTCCTGCCGACACAGTTATATTAAGCTATGATTACCAGTTCAGAGGTCCAAGGCATTTCATGTATTATATGCCGGAATACAAAGTATACATAATGGACAACAGGGTTGATATGCTTGGCAGAAGTAGGAGAATATACTGGGGGCAGAACCGTAATACCTTTGTTTCCGATAAAACATACATCCCCAAAGGAATAAAATATTTTCTGAGTCCAATGGATGATAATATATTTTTAGCAAAAACGGGAAAACCGGAGGAAAATATAAAAATATTGTCCATGGGTGAAAAGGACGTCGCTTTTTATGGTGATATCAGTTTAGCGCCAGAGACATATAGAGGTATAACATTTGCAATAGGAAATGAGGGCATGCCTTAGCATGAAAATTTAATAAGATGATTTAAAACAGTCATGTACGTATTATCAGAAAAGATATGGAATTATTTGTAATTGAAAAAATTTCCCTTTACTCTATGTAATATGCAATATGGCGTACATGGTGAACCTCACGCGAAGCGGGTCTCGCATAGAGTCGCTCCGACTTTCCCTAAGAAGAGGAGTTCTCGAAAGAATTTTCCGAAGAGGGTAGATGCAGAATAACAAAGATACCATAACACTACCCTCATTATTATTTCTCATTACTGTCATTTCACGTATTCCGTTCACGAGCACGTACCTTTATCACATGGATTCTGTCCAGTATGCTTTAGCGCTTGAGCACTACGATATCACCCTTCACCAGCCGCATCCACCCGGTTATTTCCTTTATGTGATGTTGGGGAGGATTCTCAATCTCTTTATAAAAGATGCAAATATAACCTTTATTAGTATAAGCATTGTCTTCAGTGGACTTACGGTCGTTGCTGTCTATTATCTTGGCAGGGAAATCTTCAATAGAAAGGCCGGGATTATCGCTGCTGCAATCGCAATGACCAGTCCTAACCTCTGGTTCCATGGCGAGGTGGCGCTCACGAATGTTGTAGAGGCATTCTTCAGCACGATTGTGGCTTTTTTATGCTGGAGAATATACAGAGGCAAGCACAACTATATCTGGCTTTCTGTTGTCGCTCTTGCTATAGCAGGAGGCATACGCCAGAATACAATGATCTTCCTGTTTCCTATCTGGCTCTTTTCAGTGAAAGGGGTTCCGATTCGAAAGACTGTTGCGTCACTTGGCCTGCTTGTGGCCGGTTGTCTTCTCTGGTTTGTCCCGATGGTGTATGTGACAGGCGGGTGGGATGCCTACCGGGAGGCATTCAGGGAACTCTGGCTGTTCAATACCGGCAATGTCTCTGTATTTGAAAGGGGCTGGGCTACGTTCAGGATATTTTCATCCTGCCTGGCACGGTTTACTGTATACGGGGTAGGGGGCGGAATCTTTGTCCTCCTCCTCGCAGCATACTCCATGATAAGAAAGAAGAAAATTAAATCACTGGACAAGGCTAAGGCCGCCTTTTTTTCTTTATGGATACTGCCTTCCTTCTTTTTCTTCCTCCTGATTTTTATCCACCCGTCTAACCCCGGATACGTGCTTGTTTTCATGCCGGCGCTCTTTATTCTTACCGCCTTATCGATAGACTTTATAAGCGCTGATTTGCAACAAATTATAAGAAGGGATATCTCCGTTTTTATTGCAGCCAGTGTAATTATCGTAAACCTATTCATGTTCTTTTCTTCAAGCTATCTTACCTCATACCGGGAGATTAGAACTCATGACAGGAACCTCTCAATAATATTCGATGGTATTAAAAAGTATGATCCATCAAAAACAGCGATATTTATTTTGCCCTACTCTTTCTATGGATACAGGCATATCATGTATTATCTTCCCCATTACAGGGTTTATCAGGTTGATGTGCGGGTTGCTCCAACAGGAGAGATCAGAAAGACATTCTGGGGAGAAAACAGGAAGACATCCCTGTCAGAGACGATTATTCTGCCGGAGAGTTTTGACACGTTTATTATGCCACTAATTGCAGAAGATAAAGATAAGATGTCGGGAATTAAGGGTGTCAGTCTTGAACAGCTCAAGCCTGTCGATATGTATTTGGCTTATGGAAACATATCGCTCATAAAGGATATATACCCTGAATTGAGGATACAATAGAAACATAATGAACTACCCCGCAGCAAGCAGGTTGTCCGACAATGTAGCCGCAGGCTCGAGCCCTGTGGAATATTTTTACTTATTCAACAGGGTAAAGGGGAGGGTGTTCAAAAAAAATAATAACCAAACCCCCTCACCCTAACCCTCTCCCGCCAGGGGAGAGGGTAGTAAACATGCCTCTCCCTTGACGGTCAAAGACTCGCCGAGGAGAGGAAGGGCTGGGGAGGGTGTTAGAATGTGGACTTTATATACAGATACTAAGAGAAAGAATGATAATTAATAAAACTGATACCTTTTCATTTAAGAAAGACATCGTCAGTCTCATCCTTCTTGCCCTTGCAGCAAGTTATTGTACTATTCCTCTTTTTGCTCATTATGGTATCCCGGCCGGACAGGACATTATTTTGCATATTTTTCAGGCAGATCAGTTTACCCGGTCCCTCAAGGAAGGTGTTCTCTACCCGCGGTGGATAGCGGATTTTAACAACGGGTATGGCAGTCCTAATTTTGTCTTTTATTCACCCCTGAGTTACTACTTCGTATCAGCTCTGTCAATTTTTTTTCACTCGCTAACCACATCAATGATCATAGCTGTCTGGTTCAGTTTCTTCCTGTCCGGTGTCACTATGTATATAACTGCAAAAAAAATGATCAGATGGCCCAGCGGCCTTATAACAGCAATTATCTACCAGATTTTGCCGTATCATTTGTTTAATCTGTATGTCCGCGGCGCTTTTGCAGAACTCTTTGCATTTATATGGTTCCCTTTGATTATCCTGTTTCTCTACAGGATGATAGAATCAAGAAACCCTGCTGCAATGATTGGTTTGAGCGTATCGTATGCCGGGCTTATATGCACGCATCTTGTGTCAGGATACATGTTTACATTCGTCATTGGAGCATATCTTATCTATAACCTTTTCCTCTTAAAAGAGAAGAAGATAATTATTAGACCATTTTTTTCGCTCATATGCGGGCTTGGACTGTCATCGGTCTACCTACTCCCTGTTATTTTTGAAAGGAAGTTTGTACAGATAGACTATATAGTTACGTGCAGTGTCGGCGATTATAAGAAGAACTATTTGTTCATGGTTGATAAATTCGTGGAAGGACTGGGAAAATTCTACATCCCCTTACACACGATCGTTGCTTTAGAAACACTGCTCTTTCTTGTTATAGCACTGTTTATAACCAAGAACAGACAGATATTATTGCACAGTAAACAGCAGAAATTTTTCATAGTCCTGTTTCTCGCTGCCTTTTTCCTCACGACACCTTTCTCAAGGCCGGTATGGGATATTGTCCCCGGATTCCCGTTTCTTCAGTTCCCGTGGCGCTGGGTTTTGATAACAGAATTGTCGCTCTGTTTTTTGGTTGGGTATGCCTTTGCGCATAAAAACGGGTCTGTCTTAAAATCGATAAGATTAAAAAAGCCGATCGTGTATCTCCTAATTATACTTTCCGTGTCATCATCGGCACTTATCTGGAAGAGTTCGATTATCCCGGATGGACTTATAAAAAAGATTGTCAGGCCTGAGGAGATAAGACATTTTATCATACCGTATGAATACACCCCGGTTTGGGTAAAAGACGTTAAAAAAATATCAACGGGCACAGACCATGAAAGGGTCTCCGTTATTTCCGGCGAAGCATTGTTTGATATAAAAGAATGGAAAGCTGAAAGAAGAGTGATTAATGTAAGGGGGACTTCTGATGTTTTAGTGAAAATCTCAACATTTTATTTCCCCGGGTGGGAAGCAACTATTGACGGCAAAAAAACCCCGGTCAAGATAGAACAGGAGACAGGGGCAATGCTTATCGATGTCCCTGCGGGTAAGCATATGATCATGCTGGAGTTTGAAGATGCGCAAATTAGATATTACTCTAAACTCGTCTCATTGGGATCTTTATTCGTGATGATATTTTGTGTTCTACTTGCCCGAAAGCCAAGCCGGGCTCCGGAATCTGAAAGAGATATGCTATGAAGAGTAAAGGTTCTGTCATGGTAAGTATAGCGATATTATTTTTTGTTTCTCTCCTCATCGTGTCGAGACAGTTACTTTCAAAAGCGTATTTTTCGTGTCATGGAGAAGATACCTTCGCATATGTAAGCTGGGCATGGCAGTTTGTAGAAGCTTTAAAGGAGGGAATAATCTACCCGAGATGGATGCCTATTAACTATTGGGATTACGGCTCCCCTACGTTTATCCTTCTCCCTCCGTTTGCCTTTTACCTTGTTGCATTTTTCAATATATTCACGGGATCAATAATAACGGCGATGAACATCACGAAATTTCTGGCACTGTTCCTGTCCGGTGCCGGAATGTTTTTTCTTGTCAGGGAGTTTTATTCTGAGAAAATAGCGTTATTGACGTCTTCCTTCTACATTGTATTCCCATACAATATTTTTCAGTTTTATTTCATAGGGACTTTTGCATCTACGGTTTCTTTCATGTGGTTTGCTCCCATTATACTGTTTACATACAGGTCCATGAGGGATGGACAACACAAGGATATACTGTACGCAGGTCTCTGCTATGCCGGATTAATTTTGACACACCTCATTAATGCTTATATGTTTACTTTTGTACTCATGGCGTTTGTGCTTTACTTATCTATAGTAAATAGAAATTTGAAAAACATATTGGTTATTCCGGTGGTAATACTGATAGGCTTCTTGATTTCAGCTGCGTATATCTTGCCGGTTATTTTTGAGAAACAGTTCGTCAATCTGAGAGAATTTATAGGAGAAGGGACAGAAAGGGGGTTCATTTTTAATTATCGTAATTTGTTCATCCTGCCTGATATGACAGACAAATTTTCCACAGGTCATCTCTGGAATGCATACTACGATATGTTTGTATTCTATGTCTTTTTATTTAGTATCATTATCATATTATCTTCCTTTCAGATAATGAAAATGAGAAAGATTGATACAATGAAGAATGCAAATTCTGTAAATATATTTTTTTTAGGAGCAGCGGTATGTACTATTTTCTTTATGTTCGGCTTATCGACGTTAATATGGGAAAGTATTCCGTTTTTCAAATACATCCAGTTTCCTCACCGGTGGCTAAATATAACCACATTTGCCGCTGTATTTTTATGTGCAGGTATCTTATGGGTTACACATAATATCTTAAAGACTAAAAGAGAGCGTTGGATATTGACAGTTATATTGTGTTGCATATGTCTCATAAGTTTTTTCCTCGATTATAAATACATAAGATTTACACATTTTATTCATGAGAAGGAATTATTGCCTGTCAGGGCTCCAAATTGGTACAAAGAACATTTGCCGGTATGGGTAGATATAGAGAAGATCGATAAAAGTGAGGATATAAAACAGATTGTAGCTATACAAGAGGGAGTGGGAGAAGCCGAAGTTGTAACTTGGATGTCTGCTGAAAGGGTAATAGAAATAAAAGCTCAGGAGCCAGTTAGGTTAAGGATTCAGACCTTTTATTTCCCGGGATGGAAGGCATATGTAGATGATATGCACACTGCGGTACAAACAGAAAAGGGGTCGGGAGCAATGCTTATTGACATTCCTCAAGGAAACCATAAGCTCATATTAAGGTTTGAAGATACTCCGGTCAGGTATTATTCAAAGCTTGTATCAATGGTATCTTTTTTTAGCATGGTTGTATTGATATTATTTTCTAAAAGGAAACAATACGGGTAGTTATTAAGGGTCTCAAAATAGTATTCATATTACACCCTCTCCCACCCCTCCTCCATCAAGGGTGAGGAACTATAATCCCCTCTCCCCTGGAGGGAGAGGGCAAGGGTGAGGGGGATCATGTATGTGTTTATTATGAGACTGTTAATAAAATATGACATGTTATAGCAGAAAACATGAAATAGGATGCCCTCTTTTATAAAGGGGGCTTGGGGGGATTACGGAAAAAAAAGACAGAAGATATGCATTTTTAAGTATTCTCCTTTTGTTTTTCCTTGCGGCACTGGTAATGCTCAGGCAGCTTCTTACAGATGGATATTTTTCATGTATTACAGAGGATTCCTTAACATTCACAAGCTGGGCATGGCAGTTTACCGAAGCTCTTAAAGAAGGAATTGTGTATCCGAGATGGTTGCCTCTTAACTCTTGGGGATACGGGAGCCCCATATTTATTCTTTATGCCCCTCTTGCCTTTTATCTTGTTGCATTTTTCAATATGTTCACGGGCTCAATAATAATGGCGATGAACATCACGAAATTTCTGGCACTGTTCCTGTCCGGCATAGGCATGTTTTTCCTTGTCAGGGAGTTTTATTCAGATAAAATCGCATTGCTGACATCTTCCTTCTACATTGTATTTCCGTACAACATATTCCAGTTCTACTTCGTAGGGACTTTTGCGTCTACGGTTTCTTTCATGTGGTTTGCTCCCATTATACTGTTTACATACAGGTCCATGAGGGATGGACAACACAAGGATATACTGTACGCAGGTCTCTGCTATGCTGGATTAATCCTGACTCACATCATTAATGCTTACATGTTCACGTTTATACTGGTAGCATTCATACTCTATATGTCCGTAACAAAGAAAGAGTATAAAAAAATAATGAATATTTTTTTTATTACGGCCATTGGATTTTTAGTATCAGCAGCATACAGTTTGCCTGTTCTGTTTGAGAAGCAGTTTTTTACTTTGAGTGGTTATATATCATATGGCTATAATTTCTCTGATTATTTTATTTTGCCTGATATGACGCACAAGCTGCCACAGGATAGTCTATGGCCTGTTTATTACGGTACAATTGTGTTCTTTATTATTTACTTCATAATTCTTATTTTCATATCACTTGCCCGTACGATGAGGATCAGTCATACAAAAATCTCCGGTAGATTTCATGGTATGAATAAGTTTTTTCTGGGCGCAGCTTTATGGAGCCTGTTTTTATTGCTCGGCATATCCACGTTTCTATGGGAATATGTACCGTATTTTAAGTATATCCAGTTTCCTTACAGGTGGTTAAATATAACCACATTTACTGTAGTATTTTTATCAGCAGTCATATTCCTGTCTCAAGACATTTTTTATAAAGGAAAAATAAAACGCAGTCTTTTTATTGTTCTATTGTTTCTGACATGTCTTATCCTGGATTACAGGTACATTAATACAGCACATTTATTTACCAAAGAGTTCCTCATGCCGGTAAGGCCTGTCAATTGGGTTAATGAACTGCCGGTATGGGTAGATCAGGAAATGATTGATAAAAGTGAAGATATCAAACAGCGTGCCGTTGTACATGAAGGTGAGGGATGTGCTGAAGTTATAATATGGAAGTCTGCTGAAAGAGTGATTGAAATTGACGCTCTAACCCAGATAACGTTAAGAATAAAAACATTTTATTTCCCGGGATGGAAGGCATATGTCGACGGTGCAGAAAAACAGATAAAAACAGAAGAAGATATTGGGGCAATGATAATAAACGTTCCCGAAGGCAAACATATGCTGATTTTGCGCTTTGAAGATACACCGGTCAGATATTATTCAAAGCTTGTATCAATGGTATCTTTTTTTAGCATTGCCGCATTGGTACTGTTTTCAAAAAGAAAAAAGAAATTAGGTGAAGGTCATGAGTAAAATCTCATGCTTGTCATCCTTGGAAGATAAACGTTCCGTGAATCCTTCTGAGAAGAAAGATTCCGGACAAGCCGGAATGACAAAGTGCAGGTTGGTATGTTTCTTTACTCACGACATCAGCAATAAATGTGCCATGATACAGCAGGAGACATGAAATAGGATGCCCCCTCTTATAAAGGGGGGATTTGGGGGGATTACGGAAAAAAAAGACCGAAGATATACATTTTTAAGTATTCTCCTTCTATTTTTCCTTGCGGCACTGGTAATGCTCAGGCAGCTTCTTACAGATGGATATTTTTCATGTATTGTTGAAGACACGCATACATACACAAGCTGGGCGTGGCAGTTTAAGGAGGCACTAAAAGAAGGAATTATATATCCACGATGGTTGCCTCTTAATTTTTGGGGCTATGGAAGCCCTACATTCATACTGTATCCGCCTCTTGCCTTTTATCTTACTGCCTTTTTCAATATATTTACCGGTTCCGTCGTCATGGCGATGAATATCACGAAATTTATGGCCTTGTTCCTGTCCGGTGCCGGAATGTTTTTTCTTGTCAGGGAGTTTTATTCCGAAAAAATTGCACTGTTGACGTCTTCCTTTTACATCGTATTTCCTTACAATATCTTCCAGTTCTATTTTGTAGGGACATTTGCTTCCTCAGTTTCTTTGATGTGGTTTCCTCCAATCATACTTTTTACATACAGGTATCTGAAGGATAAACACTACAAAGATGTGATATATGCTGGCTTATGTTATGGTGGCTTGATTCTTACACACCTCATTAATGCTTATATGTTCTCGTTTATCTTGGTATCATTCATAAGTTGGATGGCTATAGCAAAAAGAAAATCAGGATATCTTATAAGTATGCCTTTAATAATTGCTATTGGGCTTTTGATTTCCACTGTTTATGTAGTGCCTGTTATTTTTGAAAAACAGTTTTTTAGCGTAGAACATTTTACCGGTGCAAATGTTGGCTATTTTACCTATCTGAAATCATTCATTCTGCCACGTTCAATAGATGCGTTATCTTCTGATCATCTCTGGCGTGTATATTACAAGACATATTTCTCTTTTGTTTTGTTATTTTGCGTCCTTATCGTACTCTTTCTTCGTCAGGTGATAAAACTACGTCGTGGCAATAATCCGGAAGATACAAAACTGGTTAGTATTTATTTTCTGTGCGTATCAATAGGCAGTTTGTTTTTCTTATTCGGTATCTCACGTTTTCTATGGAAAATAATTCCCTTTTTTGAGTACATACAGTTTTCCTCACGATGGTTATATTTAACCCTCTTTTCAACTGCTTTTCTGACATCTATTCTATTCTGGGTTCTTGATAAAGAGAATGAGAAAAAACAGAGAAAGACCTTCTATGTCGTAACTCTGTTTCTGATATGTCTCATGCTTGATGTGCATTACATTTGTTTAGCCCCTCATTTCAGGGAACAGCAACTGATACCTGTCAAAGGTGCAAATTTCAATTCTGAGTATTTACCCAAGTGGGTTAGTGAAGAGAATGTCTCTGGAAATAAACTTGATGAGAGTGTGACATTACAGGGCGAGGGAGAGGTTAAGATTATTGCATGGAAATCTGAAGAGAGGGTTTTTGCAATAAAAGCCCAGAGATCTCTCACAGCAAGGATTCAGACCTTTTATTTCCCCGGCTGGAAGGCATATGTAGATGATATGGAGACACCAATAAAGATAGAAAAAAATATTGGAGCGATGCTTATTGATATTCCTGAAGGTAAACATACACTCTTGATAAGGTTCGAAGATACACCGATCAGGCATTACGCAAAACTCGTCTCGATAGCCTCTCTTTTTATGTTAGTGGTGTTTTATGCATTTACAAGAAAAAGTGATAGGAGTATAAAACAAGAAAGTCGCAATATCTTTCATGTCTGAACATTCTGATAAAAATACAGGATTGCAGTTTATTGCTTGTAATCTCTTTGTTCTCTTTGTTTGTATTTATTTTCTTACCACTTCCGGCCCCGGTTTTTATCATGGTTATGATCTCTGGCAATTACGGCTTGAGGTCATGAAATCGATTGTAGAGAGATTCGACATGGCTGTCCCTGAAGGCATCGGAATTATAGGTACTGACGGCAGGGCCTATTCATTGGATAGTATTGGTTCAGCGCTCCTGGGTCTCCCCGCATACCTTATCGCAGAGATTGCCGGCATTCAACCTGAAGTCGTTATTTCAGCAATGAACCAGGTCTTCGGAGCTGGGACGGTTATTCTTATTTTTCTTTTTTGTATTTCTCTCAAATATGCAATGAGAACGTCGTTAGTCGTTTCTCTATTCTATGGTTTGGGGACTATAGCATGGCCTCTTACAAAGCAGCCCTTTGACCATACCATAGAGACATTCTTCATGCTCCTGTCAGTATATCTCATGTATATATAAAGAATAAAAAGATTTCTCTCCTTATACTTTCAGCCTTTTCTCTTGGCCTTTCATTTCTAACAAGACCTACGTCGGCGCTTATTATGCTCCCATTATTTATTACGATTGCCATGTCCTATCATAATAAATCTTCATGGTTCGAGAGGGTTGCACTTCAGGGACGGGATAGTATTTTCTATCTTATGGCTTTATTGCCGTTTATAGGGATCTTTCTCTGGTATAACTATTATAAATTCGGCTCTATTCTTGAAACCGGATATTTACTGAAGGCAGAACGTCTTGGTATTAATTTTTTTACAGGCACTTCGCTTCTTACAGGCCTCGGTGGTTTCCTTTTAAGTGCTGGTAAGGGGTTTTTCTATTACTCACCTGTGGCCCTTTTATTTTTCTTCTCTATTAAATCTTTCATTAAAAAATATACTGCAATCGGCATTTCATTTATCTTGATAATAGTATCCTACCTTTTATTTCTCTCGAAGAATATATACTGGCATGGTGTCTGGGCATGGGGGCCACGTTATCTCCTTGTGCTAACGCCTTTTTTGATTATACCAATCGCTGAAATTTTTGAGTCGACTATCTGGCAGAAGAAGCTCATGAGAATAGTTGTATACTCGATTTTTACTTTAAGCATAGTGATTCAAATTGCTGCTGTATCTGTTGACTATCGAAAATACTTTTTTAATTTGTATATTGAGGAAGGAGTTGGATTCACTGTTACAGAGGGGAAAGGAGTGCAGTCTGTAAATGAGCCACCATCTGAAATATACTTCGATTGGCACAAATCACCTATACTGGCACAGTTTAGCTTTATCTACAACATAACGAAGAATAATATAGAAGATTATAATTATGTGCCAGTTTCGGAGGACGCTCCGATAGATTATCAAATAAAATCAAGCCCCTATATGAATACTTTCGATTTCTGGTGGCTTTATGAATATTATGTAGACAGGAGCCATAGAGGTTTTTATATAGCACTTATACTTCTAATTATGATTATTTATACTTCAAGTAACCTATGGAAACTAATGCATAAGAAGGCTTGAAAGATATGGTGATTTTCTGTTGAAGATCTACGAGAAAAAGGTAATTGACATGGTGAGATATGGTATATTGATAGGTAACTAAAAGGGATTATTATATAATTAGTGATATTGAAAATAAGGGAGAACCAGATCTTCATATGTTCTCCATAGAACCATACACTTGCGAGAAATGTCTATAAAGATCCATTTTGTTTTTTCTTTTTTCATCCATTCTCTCATTCTCACATACTTCCTGTCGTTACCTGTCTATAAAAGCGGCATTGATACGTTGTCATTCAAAGAACTCTTTGTTTATCTCCGCAGTGAAGAGGGGCGGGGAGCTGAAAGGCCATCTTCGACAGGTAAAAAGTCTGATTCGCAGCTGCGGGGAAAAGAAAAAGGAGACAATGAAACTACTTTCCTTGTACAACAGCTTGCCAAGGAAAAGGCATCTCAGCAGAAAGAGGTATCTTCAGAAGAACAGGTGATAGAAATTATCAGGAGCGGTGTTATAGAGCAGAAGGTATTTGAAGCAGGAGAGGCTTCACAAGAAGTGAAAGAGAAAGCCGGGTACCCTCAGGGGGAACAGCAAGAAACTGATGGTATTGAGGATGCATCATTGCATGCCCGGAAGGCTTCCGAAGATACCGGAGAACCATCAAAGGAGGGAGTCATTGTGTATGAAGGGACAGTCCTCAAGACAGTACCTGGTTTCACGGTAATTCCGTTTGAAGAGGCAAGAGTGGAAATGTTGCATGCGCAGAGGGAAGAAGGAGCAGAAACACGGGAAGAACACGCTGCGGAAGTCCTTGCAAAACTAGAAGATTCCTCTCTGAAGGAAGTTGAAAAAGAGAAAGACCTGGAACGTGTAGAAGTCTTAGAGGTTCAAAGAGAAGAGGAGGCGCATATAGAGGTAAAAAAGGAAATTGAAGCCATAAGGAGGGATATTTACAGGGGAAGAGGACTCTTATCAGAAGAAGCAACGATCAAGGTTTCCTCTCTTGATGAAAAATTGAAAGCAGCTCCGGAGATAAAGGGAAAAACAGAACCAGAAGGAGAAGTAATTAAGGAAGAAACTGCTGAGGTTGAACAGCCAGCAGATGAACAGGTCCCTGCGAAGGAAGCCCGGCAGGAAGCACAGCCGGATATCAAAACAGGTTTATTGCTTGGATCTGTGCAGGGTGGAATAGCAATCCCGTTACCGTTAACTACAAAGGAACAGGTTGAGGTTAAGGCTGAGGCTGAGGAACAGATAAAGGAACAGGTTGAGGTTAAGGCTGAGGTTGAGGAACAGATAAAGGAACAGGTTGAGGTTAAGGGACAGAAACAGAAAGAACAAGAAAAAGAAACAGTAACAGAAACAAAGACACTAATAACAAAAGAAACAAAACCACCTGCTGAAGCGGATGCGGGATTATTTCTCAAGACCATTCCAGGGACAATGACGATACCGTCTGAGGATAAAACAGCAGGAGACAAGCTGCACGATCAGAAACAAGTATTTTTAGAAGATAAAGGTAAAGAAGGAACGGAAATGTACCAGAAGGAAGAAGAGGCTGTTCAGGAGCCCTTTGAATTCGAGGAGACTTTTGATCGTTCACGTGTTGAGGAAAAATTAAGATACATGGAGTCTTCGTTGAAAGAAAAGGATAAGAAGATAAAAGGGACGGAAGCAGTGCCTGAAGAACCTGAACTGGAGGTGATAACAGAGAAGATTTCCATCCCGGATGAAAGTCAAGGAGAGCCCGAGAAGCCGGTTGTAGAAATTGCAGCGTTACCAGTAGAGCAGGCTTACCCTGAAGATGATCCGGCAAAAAAGGAAAAAGATACGGATTTGAAGGAAAAAGCTGCTGACATGCAGCCCGCTGAAAAGAGTTCCGTGAAGCAGATTGTTCTCCCTGATATTTCTCGAATAGAGACCGGGTTATTGCTTGCATCTACGCCCGGTAAAACAACAGTGCCTTTTGAAGAAGATATAAAGAGAGCTCTGCCGGAAGAAAGAATCGGTGACAGGAAAGAACCACAGGTGAAGGTATCTGAAGAAAAAGAGGCTGAACCGTTCATTGAACGGATCATTGATATGCCTTTTGCGGCCGGAACAGAAAAGCCGGCTGGATTAAATGAGGAACATGCTCAGGAGGAAAACACAAAGGCAGAAGAAAGAGAAGAAAGCATGCTTGATGTTGTGAAAACAGTGCATCCGGAAAACAGTTCAAAAATTTTACCGCAAGGACGTGCAGTCGTATCAGGCGAGCAAAATCAGCATGTGACAGCAGAAGTCAGAACAGCAGCGGAAGGCGGCAGTGATGCCGGAGAGAAAAAACCTCTGCCCGGCATATCTCTCCCCGATGTTTTTTTCAGGAAAGATATCAAGATAGAGATTTCCATGATTGGTACTGAGACAGCTGAAGTCTCATTTCGACTTATCAAAAAGAAGCATCCCCTTGATGAGAAAAAAGATTCCACGAACCGGAAGGAGATTGAGCTTGTTGAAGATGCCGGTATTGACTATACTGACGGGTATAAGAGAGTACTTTCTGCTGCAAAGGCTGAGAAGGGTGTTTATATTTTTGTGCTTAAGAATAATGGTTCACAAGCATATGAAGCAGATGTATTGTTCTTCATCTTTGAAGGGAAGCCGGGTGAAAGAAAAAAGGAATACAAAACTGTTGCACTTCCTCCCGATACAACGTTAGAATATAAATTTATAATGCCTGAAGCGGTTTTCTGGGACGATGAAGATTATTTTACCGGGACGATTGAAAGTTCAAAGACGCTGACGAAGTTTAATGAAAAGACAGGTCTTATCTGGAAGGAGGACAAGGACCGTTGATAAAGCAATCAGGGGGAGAAATCGTTTATAACTATGGGAGTTTAGCATGGTAA
>ENA-OSEO01003076-OSEO01003076.1-sediment-metagenome-genome-assembly--contig:-NODE-3076-length-20856-cov-80.770297_pt1 | contig 20856 bp, 27 predicted proteins | sample MGYA00237883_ERZ534232 | MGnify/ENA metagenome assembly ERZ534232
ATCGAAAGCTTGCAAATTTCATATCACATTTTGAAGACTTTTCCCAATTAAATTAACGGGTAAAGTTGTTTTTCAAGGCCGACTACATTATGGCTTAAAATAAGAACAGGGCGTAACCCGCCCTGTTCACTCCCAATTACTGAATTCAAATCCGCCCAGTATATATCACCCCTTAGTATTCTGGCCATTCTTCCAACTCCGATGAGAAGCCCTCCTCCGCCAAGGCCTGTTCAAATTCTGGATTTAGCCTCGCACACTCCCGGGCAAGACGGTTTTTCTCAATGCGCATTAATTTTTCGTTAACAGCCTCTTGGATAGCCTTGCTGCGGTTTGGAAAAAATTTCGATTTAACGAGAATATCTAAGCGCTTAAGTGTATTATTATCTATTGTAATTGCAATTTTTGATGTTGCCATTTTGATCACCTCCGGTATGACAATATGTCATACCATGGTGGTTAGCAAGCTTAATCCATATGACGTTTCTCGCGGTAGGTCGAGCCTGCCGGCTAAACCATTTGCCCAACGCAATAGATGGGTTACGAAGGCCGCATCCAGATCACTCCGTGCTTCAAATTCCTTCCTGATGGCGAAATTCGCCGCAATTTCCGCGACTGTCGCTGCTCGGACGATAGCGGACGACCACTCCTCCCGGGTGTGTAACCCCGACAACTTGCGCCATTGATTTTGAAATTTCTATAAATCCGTCAACTCCAGGTATGGCATTTTCGTGGTCATGCAAACTCCTTCCGGCGCTAACGAGTGAACTGCGCTGCCCGGCCGATTTTTGGCCGGGTCCCCACCAGCGACGGGTTAGCCAAATTCGTCCTCCGTTATTGTTTCATCAGATACTCGGCCACGGCTTGATAAGCTGGCAGCGAGGTCGGATCAATTCCCGCGTTCTTCGCCGTGGGAAACGATGCGAAACGCACGATGACCATCTCGGCGGTTGGGTCCACATAGATGGTTTGACCATGTACGCCGCGTGCAGCGAATGCACCATGCTTATTGTGAAAAACCCACCACATGCTGCGGTAGCTGCCACCCTCAAGTGATTTGTAACCTGCCTTTGCAAAGGCCTTCTTATCCCCGCCGGCCTCGATGCGCTGCACCACCTTTTGCGGGAACAAGCGTTGACCATTGATCTCTCCGCCATTAAGCATAAGCAGGCCGATTCGTCCCAAGTCTCGCAAGCTGGCACTCAATCCGCCGCCTGCGAAAGGAGTCCCCTTGGCGTCTACGGTCATGTACGCATCCTGTTCTGCACCCATTCTGCTCCAGATGCGCTCAGACAGCAGGTGGGCGAGGTCCTTGCCGGTGACCCGTGAGATTATCCACCCCAGCGCGTCCGAGTTGATGGTCCTGTAGCCGAAAGCCTCACCATGAACGCCGTCCTGCTTGACGGTTTGTAGATACTCAAAATAGCCGTTTGGGCCTTTATAACCCTTTGGTTTCGGCAATGGGCTCGCCGCCTTTGAATAGACCCAGACATCCGCCTTTGGGTCGGAGTAGTCCTCGCTGTAGTCAAGTGCCGTGGTCATGTCCATGACTTGGCGCACTGCCGCGCTGCCAAACGCGCTATCCTTGAGTTCTGGAATGATTGAGGAGACCTTCACAGTATCGTCGAGCCGTCCCTCAACCACCAGGATCTCGGATAAGAGTCCCGTAATGGACTTGGTCATCGACATGGCGGCATGTTTGCCCATCTCGTCAAGACAGCCAAAGTATTTCTCATAAACGACTCGGCCCTTGTGAAGGATGAGAATGCCATCGGTATAATTCGCGGCGAGGGATTCCTTCCAGGTCATCAGATTTCCGCCACCGATGGGGGTGAAAGTTAGGGCGTCAATACCGTCATCGGTTGCGTACTCTATCGGGACTGACGAACCGATGCCTCTACTCACTTGCTTTGTAGGCATCAATTCCCGAATGTGGCATACCGTCCATCGCAACTTTGGGAAGCTGAAGAAATCAGATTCCGGCTGCATAATCAACTTCTCAGGCGGCGGGGGAAAGCCTACCATCCAGCCTAACCGCATCGGGTCGGATTCCTCGTTGCTCATGTAGGAACCGGATTGCGCACTGGTTTGGGCAAAAAGACCTGATAGAACCAATATCCCTGCGAGCAGGGAGAGTGAATTAGGAATTAAGCGCTTCGTTATATTTCCACCATTTCGGTTCATGCGTCCCTCTCGTATCTAAAGCCGAACGCTCCGCATAACCGGCTGGCAAAGGAGTGCAGCGGATTTGCCAGTCCGAGTTTATGCAGTTGGGCACTATTACTTTTTTCGCCCTTGCAGCGTTTCGGCGCTGTATCCCCAACCCTTGCAGGAAGGAACGTCGACCAAGATTAAATCGGCCTGCTCGTCGGCCTTCAGGACGAGTGGTTCGTCGATATCGATCCGCGCTTGATCCTTTGAAGCCATCCAATTGCCATTGGCCGACAAACGGCCTTTCGTCAGATAAACAAAGATTCGGCGGCCAGTAGTGTCTTTGAATGTAACTTCCATGCCTTTATCAAGCTCACAACGATAGATAGTGGCATCATTGTGAAAAGTTACCGTGCCTGGCAGGTTCTGCCCGGAGGCCACCGGAAAAAGACAGTTTTTCCACTCAGTTGATAGAAAAGACTTCTGGTCATATGTCGGGAGAAGGCCTGCCTTGTCAGGAAAAATCCAAATCTGGTAGAAGTGCACCGGTTTTCGGGCCAGATTGAACTCTGAATGAGTCAAACCAGTTCCAGCAGACATGCGTTGGACATCACCCGATCGGATCACGGTCCTGTTGCCCATGCTGTCTTCATGAGTCATCTCACCATCGAGCACAATGGTGATTATCTCCATTTCTTCATGAGGGTGAGTCGGGAATCCTTTTTCTGGTTGAACAATGTCGTCATTGAAGACCCTCAACGCCCCGAATTGGATATTGTGCGGATCGAAGTAGCTGGAAAAAGAGAATAGCCAGTATGTTTTCAGCCATCCAAAATCTGAGAAATGCCTACTGTCTGCCTTGATGATTTCTATTTCTGACATGGTCTCGTCCTCCTAATCTTGTGCGCCCAGCGACAAATTAAGGGGCCGGAAAATGATTGACCATGGAATATCGAAAAGCTCCAGAGTCTGATAAAATGAAACCTTCCAAAAGTGGCATGGCCTTCCCGGTCCCGCTTAAATGAAAGGTTAGAAATTCCATATTATCTTCAGATACATTATATATATTTTCATGACACTAAACGTGCCACTCCGCTCGCCAGCATCTATATAGCATATTGGCAGAAGGGAAAGTGAAAATAAGACCGAAATATAAAAATACAAAAATTTTTTTTCCATACTTTTTCAACAAGGAATTTTCCGTACAGAATGAATATTAAAACTCCTTAAAAAACTAAAGGTATTGCGAATATTGTGATATAAATTAAAAATCTAACTTAGAACTGTAAAACGCCTCAAATATTAGAATGCCAGGAGGAGCCCATCCTGCAAACAATCCTGCATGAAAGGGGAGAGGCAGGAAGAAAAGTGTAGCAAAAAGTATCAAATATTTGTCGGTTCTCATATCGTTTTTCTAACGTTTGAACTGTGCAGCCCGGCCGCTTTTTGGCCGGGTCAGCACCAGTGAATTGTTAGGGTTTTTGGCCCGTTACATGAGAACTGAAGTATAACAATCAATGTAAGTTCGTCCGCAATTTGTAACATACCCCAACAGCACTCATATGAGCGTGCCTTTTCCTTGCGATTGGTCCGGAATATAAAAACCGGATCTCCTTTATGATTACCACGAGCGGGGGAGCGCCTCGGCAACGCCCGATGGTTGGCCGTTTCCATGCTTCAGGTCCACGAAGATGGTTGCCACCCGCCGCGCGAGCCTGCTATCCTTCAGCCCGAGGCATTTGTGGGCAAGACGGACCGCACCCCGCCACTGGTCGGGAGACGCCGGGGTCAATCGGAACATGAAGTCAGGAGGAAAACGCTCCGCGTTACGGCGGACAGCCTGGTTAAGGACTTTTGTGGTAACACCATACGCCTCTGCCAGACCGGATGTTTCACCGAAGCCCGTATGCAGGACAAGCCCATGAGCGATATCATGGCCCTGAGTGGTCATCGGACGTTTTCTGTTGTCAATGGATACTATCCGGCGGCCAGGGCGCTGAACAATTCTGCTGCAAAGCTCGCTCTCCTTTTAAAACCAAGTCTGTCCCTTTTCTTCCATAAATCCTCCCCTGTTGTCGGTTCGTCATCGAGAAGTGATGATATATTGGGTCTGCGTCGTCCGGCTGACAAGCTTCCCCTTGTCGTTGAAAATATCCGTCTGGACCGTAATCGTCGTCCGGCCGATGTTGACGGGGACGGCCACGATTTCAATAACGCCCTCCGACACCCCCCGGAAAAAATTGGTTTTCGATTCCATGGTGGTCATCCAGGCCCCCTGGGGCAGATTGAGGCCGGCGCATCCCGCACCCGCCGCGTCTGCCACGGCCATCAGATATCCGCCGTGGAGCATACCCCCCGAGGTGCAGCGCTCAGCAGCCCACTGGGAGCGGGCCAAAACTTTTTCCGGTTTTGCTTCGACGACCTCGAAGCCCAGCTCCCTGGTAAAAGGCATCAGGCTGTGGGCCATTTTGGTGAACTCCTCGCCGCGTTTCGCAGATTCGATCATGTGCATCCTCCATATTTTATGCCCGCCACAAGGGGAATCTTCTGTTTTCGAATACTTTCCGGGTTTCATCCGGTAAAAATAAATCCTTCCCCTGTCTTCATCTTTATTGTCAAAGTATTCTGCGATTAAATCAATTTCCAGGCTTTTGCCAGTTATCGGACCTTCTATGATTTGATTCAAAAAAGAAATCTGCACCGGCTATTTTTTTGCTATCTTAGATTCTAAAAAATAGCCAGGTTTCATCTTATTGTCTCATGAGCACAGCGTAGCCTTCACCGGCAAGAACGGAGCGCAGTGGAGTTTGCATTCGAGTGAAAGGCAAGATGATCCAAAAGCTCTTGAATATTGACAAGCCCCTGAACAATGTGTATTAATACACACCTTAACAGCCGGAAAATCATTCAGATACTTAAACAGAACGGCTGGTATGAGGTCGCCAGAGTTGGCTCTCATACCCAATTCCGGCACTCACAAATAAAGGGGCGTGTAACCTTACCCCACCCTAAAGAAGATATACCGACCGGTACATTGAAGAGCATCGAACGCCAGTCGGAAATTAAGTTCAAGTGAGGCAACATCATGGCAAATTATATAGCTATTGTTCATAAAGAGGCCAAAACTGATTTCGGCGTATCTTTTCCAGATTTTCCTGGTTGTATCAGCGCCGGGCAAACCGTTGACGAAGCCAAGGACTTAGCCGAGGAGGCGCTTGCCCTCCATGTTAAAGCAATGATGGAAGACGGCGATGAATTGCCGGCTCCATCCAAACTTGAAGATATCATGGCCGATGCGGTTTGCGCTGATGCCGTCGCCTATCTGGTAGTTTCTATTCCGGATACCAAACCTCGCACCGTAAGGGTCAATATTACTGTGCCAGAGACAACCCTTAAGCAAATTGATGCGGCAGCCAAAAAAAGGGGAATGTCAAGATCCTCTTTTCTCGTTCATCTCGCGCAGAACGCGATTCATTCAAATCATTCTCAACCACCGGCATAGCACTCATTTCGAATGGCTGACGAATTCTTCAGCCGCGAGGGAACCGACTCGGCTGAAGGCAATGGCATGCAAGCAAAGACTATTTATCCTATTAGCCGTCTAAAAAATGGAGTTTTTGCTATTCCCATCCTTGAAATATAATCGTCACGTGAATCGAAAACGATGTAATGAGTTACGTCATTCCAGGAAATTCCCGCTTGTAGATTTGAAACCCAATCCATTCCCTTCTCATCGACGGACGGTATTCTACCGTTTAAAAAATATTTTCCGCCATACTCGATGAAAGTGACAAATTCCATCAAAATTCCGTCTTGAATACCGCGTGGCGCGTTGGTTGTATAAAATAGTACGAGTTTACCTGAGAAATCAGGCAATTTACCTTCGGACATATGACATATTCCCTTCTGCTGGTGCAAAACGCTGCCCATCAGCCGCGCTGCTTTTTGGCTGGATGGGCTTGTTGTGTGCGGTTTCGATTCCAGACTTCACGACCTATTGCCTTAAATTTGCTGACCGCCGATGCACCTCGCTCATTTCTCGCTCTTGAACCGGGAGCAAGAAGCGCTTTTTCAATTTCCGGCCTTTCGGCCTCATACATGCTCTGGACTTCAAGATCTTCATCCATTAACACCAAGAGCACAGTATCCCACTCCTTATTAAGTTGTATGCTGCCGAGCCGTTGACCTGGCTTCGCATTTGCCGGGACACACCGGCACTTGATCTGGATTTTTGTTATCTTTCCCTTTTCCTTTCGTATTGCGTCGTAACCAGATTGTCGCGCCTCCGCAAGCTCCAGGCCCAATATTTGCGCGGCTGAGAATTCTGCAATTTCTCCGGTGATACCCAGAGGTTTACCAGTAAGCTTTTTAAAATTTTTCGCCAATGACTTTGCATCGGCCAAGATCTCTTCGATTTCGTTCATTTTTTAGAGCACATAACGGATGCGTCACTGGCGGCACGCGCCTCGACGTGATCTTACCCACAAAAATTGGACAATAGTTCCAGTTAGCCTATCCGCCGCTCAAATTCAGCCGGCGAACAGTAATTCAATGACGAGTGTAACCGCTTTTTATTGTAAAAATGGATGATATATCCTTTGACCAATTGCCTCAATTCCTTTTCGTTTTCAAACCGCCGGCCCCTTATCAATTCTCCTTTTAGGGTATGAAAAAAGGATTCCATGTGCGCATTGTCATGGCAACATCGGGGGCGGTTGGCACTATGGATGATCTTGTAGTGACCCAACGCATTGGTGTGCTCTTCACAACGGTACTCAACGCCTCGGTCGCTGTGGAACAACATACCCTCAGGCGGGCGGCGTTTTCGAACGGCATACGTTAAGGCCCGTTTGGTCAGCGCACCTTTTCTATTGTTGCCAAAGGACCAGCCCACGATTCTTCTTGAATATAGATCCATAATCGCCGCCAGATATTGAAAGCGCTTGTTGAATCCGATGTAGGTCACATCCCCCACCCAATACTATGATGAAACGAGCGATTATATGCTTGAGTCCTAAAACCAATAGGATTTTTGAAAATATTACTCCCGATAACATTGTCCCCAAAAGGATCAGAATCATATGAAATTGAGTGAAAACCCTTTTGGCAAATTCCTTTTTAAATTTCTGTTTCATAAAAATTGCTATTTAGTGTTCAGTAGAGTCCAACGTGTTTTTCACCTGTTGGTGTGGAGCGGCAGTGGAACACCAGTCAGGTGCGAAACATTGATGGGCGTTTTATCTTTAATATCGAGTCATTATGTCAAATTTGCATATTCATTATTCATAAGTAGTTGTTTTGTAATGAATTCTACCACAGATACATCCTGCCGCCATTTTTGTCTGTATGTAAAATAGACTTGACATATAGTCAAAAAAGATTGACATAAATTTAATGCTAACAAAACAGCGGAGGCAGAGCATGTCTAAATCCCTTCCACAGTTAAAGATAGTGAGTCGTTTGCATGTCCTCCGCGCAGAAAGACGGATGACCCAGGAACAACTCGCGAAAGAAGTCGGGGTAACACGGGCAACCATTGTTGCAATCGAGGGAGGGGGTTATAACCCTTCGCTTGAGTTGGCGTTTCGCATTGCGCGGTATTTTGGAGCAGACATAAATACCATTTTTTCGATTGAGGAGGTGACAAAATGAAGAGACTTGATTCAATTCTATTGAAGTTTTTTTTGTACGGGATTCCTGCAGTCATTGTTTTTGCTGCCTATTCTTACTTTTACAGCTTAGGAGTTGTTAACCATGCCAATGTCAACCTTAACTTCCTGAATAGTTTCGCGGGGCTTGTCTTTGCACTTTGGATGTCGCTTTCACTTTATTTGAGTGTCCGTTTGATGGTTTCCGGGCCGTTTCGTGATCAGGTATTGGCTAAACTTACCTTTATACGAGAACGTGACGAACGGGAATCTCTATTAACAGGGAAAGCTACCAGAACAACATTCTTGACCTCGCTTGCTATCCTGATTTTTCTTTTTTGTCTTTCCTGTTTTCAGGTCTCTATTTACAAACTACCATCGGAAATGGCGGTTGATGGTAAAACCGGCATCGTGTCATTGGGTCTTGGTTTCAATTTCCTGGAGCACTCCAAACAAGATAAGCCAAGAGAAACAATCGAAAAAAAGGACATATTCTCCTACACCGGTCTTCCTGTATCCAACACAACGGTGATTTTGACGATAATAGTTTGGCAGATCATGTCTTATAACTATTCTATGCGGCGATTGACAAAGTGATCACCTGAATCGGCCGGCATGAGAGGCACGCGGCTTTTGCGCGCCCTACTCAATGCCTGGGATCGGCAATGCTTTGATTGTAAAGTCGTTGATAGAAACCTCACTTTCCCATTGAGGCAGTCTGTCCATCGGGCCATCGATTCTCACCAACGGTGGTTCATGCTCCGCGAGCGCATTGATCTTTGCCCAAAGTGTTATGTCTCCCCAAAACTGCGGAGGTGTATCAGCGGCAGCCACGGATGTGAGTATCTCGCATGGAGTTTCGCATCCGGCACGAATCGCCGCCAGGGCGAGTTCTTCAAGCCGCCCCAGTCCAGTGACGCGGTCAGGACGTTCCTGCTGCCATCGGCCAACGGCCGAAGGAATCCTAAACAACGGAGCGTTGGTTGCCTTAGACAGTTCAACCAACACGCCAGAGTCTTGAGTGGCGAAGGCCTCGTCCACTCGGACAGCGAACCGGAACTGGGTATCGGTGACTAGCCTGCGGTTGCCATACAAGGTAGCCAGTTGATCGGGCTGCATCTGCCCGAGCCCTTGGAATGGCTCGATTCCTGGGAATTCGTCAATACAGAGAAGCTCCACTCCTCGGGCGCCTCGGTGCAGCAGGCATGTGAGGATATGTGCGAGCATGGACTGATCAAACAGGCAGGCGTCAAACCACAGGACGATATGTTTATCCACCGCTGCCTCCGCCAACTTGCGGTACTGATTGTGAAGCGTCTCTAATACGCGCCGCCTTACCAATCCGCCTGCGGTGGCCTCTTCGAGAAAAACCGACCGGTCATTGAGGGTCTTCTGGTCGGGCCAACCAGGACACCGGGGACCGTCATACAGAATGTCGTGCCAGACGAACACTTCTCCGGGCAGTCCGGATTTCACAAGGCTCCCTCCTGCGATGTCGCCACTAGTTATGTGAAGCGTTTCTACCATCGTTCATTTCTCCTGCCGAACAAAGAACTGCGCGGAGCGCGCCAAAGACCTGCGACCTGCCACGGACTCTCCGGAAAAGCAGCCCGCCCCTTCGCGTCCGCACGAGTGATTGATTAGACGATTCTTTTAGATGGGTTGTACAGCAATTCACCTGATGCTTTGAGTTTCTCAAGCCACATCTGCGCGAGTACACGCAGATCTTCAGATGGATCATGGTCTGGGTCGTTTGAAGGCTCCAATTGGTCCAAGATCTCAAAAGTGAATGCCGTCGGACCGCATTTGTTCCAGTCCTCCTGCAATTCAAGGTCTGGGTGCGAGCCGTGCTCGAGTTGGAAGCGTTGACGATTGAGCATCCCGGGGAGATTTGGACTTGATCCCACGAGCGACATCCCGTTGACATTGTTATGCACTCGGTAAACTCCTGCAGGCCGAGGCGTCATTTTGTACTTCCGTGTAAGCTCTTTGCGATCCATTGTTTTCGCTCCATTGCAGCATCACTATGATAGCGCCAAACGCTGAGCTCAGCCGCGCCGCTTTTTGGCGTCGGCTGGAGCGCCTTGTTGGGCTAGATTGATCACGTGCCTACCCTGTACCCTGTATTCCGCACATAAGAACGGTAAAGGAGCAACCCCATTGCCGCGAGAGCCGCGAACGTTGCACCGGCAATAAATGTAGCCGAGGCGCCGAACATGCTCCACAATGACCCTGCAATGACGCTTGCCAGCAATAGCGCCACTCCACCAACTATATTAAAAATCCCGAAGGCCGTACCGCGCAGATCAGCAGGTGCGGTATCGGCAACAAGTTTCGAAAGCAACCCTTGGGTGAACGCCATATGTAGGCCCCAGAATGCCGAGCCAAGCAATGCGATTCCAGGCGACGCAGCTATCGCCAACACGATATCAGCGGCGACGAGTATCCCAAGACCGCATAATAGAATAGTGTGCGCTGAAAACCGATCAGCCGCCATGCCTGCTGGATACGCAAATATGGAATAGACAACATTCATCACAATCATGATTACGGGCACGTAGCCGATAGACAGGCCGACGTCCTGAGCACGCAGAATCAGAAACGCCTCACTCAAACGAGCGAGGGAAAATACTGCTCCGAGCGCAACTACAAGCCAATACCGCAGCCTCAAGCGTTTGGCATTATTCAAGAGCAAGAGATTTCTATGAGCGGCGGCATGGACTAACGATTCGGGTTCGCGTACTCCAACGATCAGCAGGAGTACCGCAATAACCGCCGGTAGGACCGCTACCCACAAGACGGCTTTGATGTCGTTTGCGAACCAAATCATGAATGCGACCGCGAGCAGCGGACCGACAAAGGCTCCTGCTGAATTGAGCGCCTGGCGAAAACCGTAGGCCGCACCCCGAAGCTGCTCTGGTGCAATCTCGGCGACGAGAGCGTCACGTGGCGCACCGCGAATGCCTTTACCGATGCGGTCGACAAAGCGTGCTCCGAACACCCACCCAATTGATGTGGCAAGTGGAAATATTGGCTTGGTTATGGCAGCCAGACCGTACCCAATCACAGCCAGAAACTTTCGTTTCTGAAAGTAATCGCTAATCACTCCCGAAAACACCTTGGTGATCGCAGCTGCTGCCTCGGCAAAGCCTTCAACGATCCCAATGGTGACCATGGATGCACCGAGCGTTGTAGCCATGAATATCGGCAAGAGGCTGTGAACAAGCTCGGATGAGCTGTCCATAAACATCGAGACAAATCCGAGCGCCCAAATGCCTTTCGGCAATTTGCGGTAAAAGCCCTTGTTGGAACTTATCGATTCACGATTACTTGGTTGTAATGAGGTCATGAGTGCCGTTTTCTATGCTGCCCAACAGGGCGTTTCACCTGCCGGCGGTGAGTTTGGACGCTAACGTTATAGCCGCTGAAAGTTCGAGACTCCAAATACTGTTGCAAGCCGCACGGCATAGCCGGTCAGAGTGCAAACGCATGGTTAGAGAATTACTACGGTATTTCCGGCTTTCTCGAGCTTATGGCCCCACATATCGCTAAGAATACGCAGCTCTTCCGCAGGATCTGCCTTAGAATTTTCATCAACCTCAAGTTCGTCGAGAACCTCAAATTTAAATGACGATTCTCCCAACGATTTCCACTCACCAAGCAACTCTGAGTTTTTATGGCTCCCAAACTTTAATTCGGCTTTCTGCCTATTATTAACCTGGCAATAATTCTTACCATGTCTTGTCTTTCCGGCGAAAGCCGGAAACCAGTATAGATACTGGATCCCGGATCAAGTCCGGGATGACGGAATTTGGCCTGTTTAATTGCCGGTTTAATTATTCTGGCTTGCAAATCGATACTATAACCGACGTATGATTTGTTGTTCTGTTTGTTTATTATCCTATATACACCCATCGGGCGCTTAGCCTGCTTGTACTCTTTTTTTGCTTCAGATCTGTCCATATCGTTTCCCTATTTTAGCCTCTAACGTGCTGCTAACCGGAGTGCGTGGTCTGCGCGCGTCCGGTTGAGCAGTGGGTTAGAGGGCAGCCATTCGTGACAGTGCTCAATAAATTGAAAAATGTTAAGAATCAAAGAGCAAATATCTCTATCATAAAGAAAGAATACCGCTCTGGTCCGGTTCTTCGCTTCGCAAATTACTGGCGCGGGTCCAACCGCCACAGACGCTCGGCATTGCCGTGTGCGACGGCATGGGCGACGGACGGTGGCAGGTCAGCCAACGCATGGCGCCATTGCTTGATCTGTTCAGGGTAATAGGCCTCCCAATGCTTGAGCCAGACGTTGTCGAGCGCGAACACAAACCGCTCTGGATGGGCTATCATGAGTTCCTTCCACGCCGGAGCCAGCCGTTCACCCTCAAACATGCGTGTCCACGGTTCGTCCGACTCACTGGTGATTATTGTGGTCGTATGCGCGGTGAGCAGATGGAAATTATCGTGCGCAGTGATAAGTTTGGCCGCCTCCGGAGGTTGTAACTGCCCCATGTGGTTGATCAGGAACTGAAGCTGGGGATTCTCCCGCATCAATGACTCAAATCCGGCCATGAAGCGTTCTCGCTCGGACGCCGAAAGCGAAGCGAATTCGATATGCACGACAAAAGGCCAGCCGCGTTCGATAGCGGCAGCAAGAGCAAACCGGACGCGCTCATCCTCCGGATAAGCTCGGACCTCCGGAGCCTTGTTCCCCTTCCTGGCGTGATACAGCAGGAATTCCGACATGCTCCGGAACCGCCCGCTGTTAATTTGTGCCTGAACAAATTTTCGCCACTTCGCCGGGTTCTTGTCGAACGAATCGCTTTTGATGCGCACCGAAGGAACGATTCGCCCAGGATGCAAATTGGAAAACTCTACAACTTCACCCGGTTTGCGGCCCGAACGCGCGGCCAGAATCGTCTGGTTTACGCCAGCGGCATCCATGCGCCGAATGATTAAATCAAGATCTCTGACGTCTTCGTCCACCTGGCTGTGCGCATCAACAAAATACAACTCCTCTGCCGCCATTGATTGGCTCACAAGGAGACTGCCGTTGCACACAAAGAAAAGACTCAATAAGGTAAGCACAGTAGCAAACACGCGTATTGTTCTTCTGTATCCCATAGAAATCCTCCTTATCCATTTAGCCCCTCTAACGTTCGGCCTTTGCGGGAGCGGCCGCTTTTTGGCCACGATCCGGTAAAGGCCGTTGTTAGACGATCTTTTCTTCTTGGGTAAATGTGATGATTCCCCATGCCGCTACCATAGTGAAAAAACCAATCAAATGTATGATCAAAGCTATCGAACCAAGAATCTGAATGAAAGGTGCAAAGGCACCAGTTGCCTGATCGATAAATAAACGCTTTGGGAATAATTGATTGAACATAGATCCCATTACCATGGCAATGGCGCCTACCATGAAATAAGTTCCGCCTTTTGTCCGATGTTTTCGGAAATAAGCAATCGCAATAATTGCCATTGCTGGCAAAGCAACAAGGCTATAGGTGAAGCCCAATATTCTTATCAGCACTTGATCCATATTTTGGTTATCTTCTCGTCTAACGCTCCGCATGACCGGACGGGGAAACGACCGAGAACTACGCAAATGCTAAGTTCAATGATGACGAAGAAAAAGCTAAAAATGGCATCGTTTTCCCGGTCCGCTGTCTATGCGGTTGTTATAACTTCTATTGAGATTTCCAGTCTATCTTCAGACCATCCAAACCTTCTTTTTGTTTTTCGACCAGATAGGATTGAATCAAATCATCTATCGAATCGTATCTCACGCTCTTATGTTTGAATTTTAAATAGCTATACTCAAAATTGTGATGGAGTATTGCTTTGCCGTCTTCTTGAAACTCAAGCTGGTAATACCCACCTCCAGCGTCTCCTGCGGGCTTTTGTTTTTTGCCAGGAAACCATCCATGATTTTTTAGATGATTTTTAATTAATTTTTGTACGACACTTTTCCGAATTATTCCATTTGGCAAATTGCTCCGCTCGGGAACATTCAAATGGTCTGTTTCAAATAGTTTGGGAAGGAGACCCTTCTCATCTTTTATTTAATTCAATTCATTCATTGTGGTTATGATGCATTTCTCACCCGTCGGTGTGGAGCGGCAGCGGAACACCGGTCAGGTGCAGAAAGTGGTTAACTTGAAAATTCTGCCATCATAGCATCAATGAATGAAGACCAAACAGAATCAGGCTTCCATATTTGCCACATTGGTTTGAAGGCCTCTTCTTTTGATTTCCCTTCTCGAATCAAGAAATAAAGTCCTAAAAAAGCTGTTACCCTCATATTAGCAGCACAATGTATATGGATCTTCTTATTTTTATGGGACAGAATAGTATTGAAAAATGATAGCAAATCACTTTTTAATGGCTTATCAAACTGCACAGGAATGTGGATATATTCCATGCCAAGCGACTTAACATATGATGTTTCGTCCTTTAGGGAATAGCGTGGATCATCATGAAGAGCCAGATTGATTATTAATTCATATCCCTCTTCAGCTAACGAAGAGAGCTGGGCTTCTGTTGGTTGCCCTGATGTAGAAATGGAATCCGTAATGGAAAGAAAGTTAAAAATGTCATTCATCATTTTTTATATAATATCTATTGCAAGTATACGACCACCATCACAGGTGCGCAGGGGCTGCGGACTTTGCAAAAGAGAGTTCAACACCAAACAATGCCAAAACCAAGGCGGCCCGCCCCTGCGAATCCTGTGAATGGTGAGGTTATTTGCTCCTCATTTCGATACTGTCTTTCCGCAACCAGCGCCGAACTTGTCAATATGCAGTTCGCCACCGGTTGCCCAATTTTCCCTCTCAAATTCCTCGACTAATACCGATACCCATTCTGGTTTTACATCTAAGATCGATACAACCGATTCAGTAATTGACTTTACAAGCCTGCGTTTTTGATCTGCTGTTCGTCCTTTGGCAATTTTGATTGTGACAATAGGCATATGTTTCTCTTTAAATTCAACTGATCCTTTTGGTCAATTAGCTCACATAACGATAAGTTCACTCGCTTGGGCCGCGAAGTGGACCAAGTCAATGTGGAACGTTTGGTTAGATATTAATTTTATTTTATTAAAATCATTTGATAATTTCGCCATGGCGGTGAATAATTTTCCATCCATTTGACTCTTTACGACAGACTATTGTTGCTCGAATGTTTATTACACGGTTTTCTGGAAAGACATAATTCTCAGTTTGAAGTATGTATGCCAAATCACCAGTGATCGAACTCTTAATTGGCTTGTATGAGTAAACACCGTTGATAGCTTTCTTAGCAGCTTCCATAAGCCTATTTTTAACGTTATTCCATCCTGGTTCTACAAAACCGCCATATCCACCAAAAATTGTAACATCATTGCTATGTGACCAAACAGTTTTTGTTATATCTCCGATGATTCCTCTTGCAAATTCAGCATTCGAGGCCTGTACCATATCAATGAATTTGCACCATTCTTCCGAATCAGCATTTATATGGTTTTTTATCATAACTTTTCCACTAATTATTATTATGATTCCAACAGTCCAAGAATCATTTTGTTAATCTAACGTATTTCTCACCTGACGGTGTGTAGCAGCAGCGGAACACCGTCAGGTGCAGAATGAGGTTCGCAAATTTGACCTTTTTCGCGGCCGTTGGCCGTTGACGTTCCAGAGACCTGTCGATCCGTTTTTTGGGCCAAATTGTCTCCCTTTATTTTGCATACAATTCCTTGTATTGAGCGCGAATCTCCTTTTTGTTCAATTTACCCACACTTGTTTTGGGAATTTCATTCACGAATACGACCTCATCCGGCAACTGCCATTTGGCAAAAGTTTTGGCCAGGTGATTGCGGATATCATCTGCGGTTACCCCTTCCTTCTCGCCTTCGCGCAAGACCACCAGGGCCAGTGGCCTTTCTTCCCATTTGGGGTGGGGTATGCCCACCACAGCCGCTTCCAGCACCGCGGGAAAAGAAATGATTTCGTTTTCCATATCTACCGAGCTGATCCACTCGCCACCGCTTTTAATGACATCTTTAACGCGGTCGGTGATCTTGAGATAGCCGTGTTCGTCGATGGTACCCATATCGCCGCTACGCCAGTATCCGTCTTTGGTGAACTGCGATTCCGTGCCTGGGGCGTCGTGATACTTCGCCGTGATCCAGGGGCCCCGGATGAGAATTTCACCGGGTGTTTTACCGTCGTGGGCGATCTCTGCGTCGAGGGCGTTGACCACCTTAAGATCCAGCCCCACCACTGTGAAGCCCTGCTTCTTTTTCAACTCCCACTGCTGGTCCTCGGTCAACTCGCCCGCCAGCCAGGGCATGAGGCGGTTGGTGGTCACCAGCGGGGTAGTTTCAGTGGCGCCGTAAGCGTGAATGACTTCCGCACCGGTCAGCTCCCAGAACCCTTTCATCATGGCTACCGGCGGCTCACTGGCCCCTGAAAGAAGACGGGCACCGCCTAAATCCGGCTTTTCGTCCAGGCCGCGGATGTACTCCAGCAGGGGCATGAAAATGGCCGGGGCCCCGGCGCTGACGGTTACCTTTTCATCCACGATCAGCTTGCTCAGCCCTTCCAATCTGTCTAAGGTATACATGCCCGGAAACACCAAACGGGCGCCCACCATGGTGGCGGCCTGGCTGAGGCCCCATCCCAGGGCATGGAACATGGGCACGATCTGGCAGTAGGTGTCAGCGATGCTGAGTTCAGCGTTGTTGCCGATGGCGCAGGAGTGCAGATAGACATCCCGGTGGGAATAATAGACCCCTTTGGGCTTGCCGGTGGTGCCGGTGGTGTAACAGGCGGCATAAGCAGAGGTTTCATCCATGTGCGGCCATTCAAAATCCGGGGAGGCTTCGGCGATCAGGTCTTCGTAGGAATAAACATTGTTCAGGCCGGTCTTCACGTCCGCCAGCTTTTTGCCGGGCAAGGTGATGATCACAAACCCCTTGAGGCCTTTACACAAAGGGGCCACAGCGTGTGCGATAGGTAGCAGGGTTTCGTCCACGATGATGAAGCTGGCGCCGCTGTGATCGATCACATAGGCCAGGTCCTGCGGTGTCAAACGCAGGTTCAGCAGCAGCATGACCGAGCCAAGACCGGGCAGGCCAAAATAGATTTCATAGTTTTCGTGGCTGTTCCAGGCCAGCACCCCCACCCGGTCGCCCACTTGAACACCGATGGACCGCAAGCCGTTGGCCAACCGTTTCATGCGTTCGTGGGCATCCGCGTAAGTGTACTTGAACATACTGCCGTCCAGCCGGCGGCTGACGATCTCCTGGCGCCCGAAGCTCCGGGCGGCATGTTTGATGATGGTCGTTACGTTGAGTTGGTAATTATCCTGACTGGTAGCGGGAAATCCTTTGACGATGTCCATAAGATTCTCCTTTCTGCTTAAAGCTCGAGGTTTTAATGGAGCCGTTCCAAGGTTGATCCGTTTGCCCGTGTTGTAGATAAGATTAACGGTTTAAGGTGAATGCGGTTCCTCGATAAAATCAAGTAGCCGGTTTCTGTAACGGTCGCTCTCTGATCAGCGACTATTATAATTCCCGAGTAACGACAATTAAAAGTCCCGAAATGACAAAGACGCCGAAACTGGTAAAACCATTCAAATCAGATACGAAAAGGAGCGATTTGGATGGTTACGGACCAACAGGTAAGGAGGTTGTTCAAATTGGTACACACAGAGCGTTCATTCGGGATGGCCGCCGCCAAATCGGGAATGGATGAAAAGACAGCGCGCAAATATTTAAAACTGGGCCAACTGCCCAGTGAGATGACAAAGCCCCATGACTGGAGGACCCGCACTGACCCCTTCGAGGGAGTATGGCCTGATATTGAATCGAGTCTGGAACTGATACCAGGGCTGGAAGCCAAGACGCTTTTCGAGCATCTGCAGCGGACCTATCCAGGCCGATACTCGGACGGGCAGCTTCGGACACTGCAACGCCGGATCAAAACATGGCGGTCATGTCATGGACCTGCCAAGCAGATTTATTTTCCTCAAATCCATTATCCGGGGGAGCTATGCCAGTCTGATTTCACCAGTATGAACAGGTTGGGGATCACCATCGATGGGAACCGTTTTGATCATTTGTTTTACCATTTTGTTTTAACGTACTCGAACTGGGAGACCGGGACAATTTGTTTTTCAGAAAGCTTTGAAAGTCTAAGTCACGGGCTTCAAAATGCCCTATGGCAACTCGGTGGTGTGCCGCACATGCACCGGACGGATTGCCTGACGACGGCGGTCCAAAAAACCGATCATCCCGAAACGTTTACCCGGCGATATCAGGATCTGCTCGATCATTACGGCCTTGAGGGAAGTAAAACGAATCCATCCAGTCCCAACGAAAATGGCGACGTTGAACAGCGCCATCATCGTTTCAAGCGCGCTGTCGATCAGGCGCTGTTGCTAAGAGGCAGCCGGGACTTTGTCGATCGGCGACAGTACCAATCCTTTCTGCGTACAGTAGGGGACGTACATGAAAGTATCAATAATTTATTGTCGCCTAGCAGAAACTAATAACAGTACCGCGACTATTAGAATGTAATGAATTTTTCTCATTGATTCATGAGCCTTAACGGGGCGTTTCACCTGCCGGCGGTGAGTTTGGACGCTAACGTTATAGCCGCTGAAAGTTCGAGACTCCAAATACTGTTGCAAGCCGCACGGCATAGCCGGTCAGAGTGCAAACGCATGGTTAGAGAATTACTACGGTATTTCCGGCTTTCTCGAGCTTATGGCCCCACATATCGCTAAGAATACGCAGCTCTTCCGCAGGATCTGCCTTAGAATTTTCATCAACCTCAAGTTCGTCGAGAACCTCAAATTCAAATGACGATTCTCCCAACGATTTCCACTCACCAAGCAACTCTGAGTTTCTATGGCTCCCAAACTTTAATTCGGCTTTCTGCCTATTAATTCTGGCTTGCAAATCGATACTATAACCGACGTATGATTTGTTGTTCTGTTTGTTTATTATCCTATATACACCCATCGGCCGCTTAGCCTGCTTGTACTCTTTTTTTGCTTCAGATCTGTCCATATCGTTTCCCTATTTTAGCCTCTAACGCAAGAATCAGCGGCGGCGGCAAGACGTCCGCTGGATTCGTTTGTTAGGCAATCTATTCCTTTCATGCTTTAACAATGTGTGCTGACAATCCACGCCGAGGTGCAGGCCCTATTTGGGGGCCATAACCAACACGCGCCCACATTTGGACCGTATAACTTGGACGAGGCGCATCAAGGAGGTTGTGTATATCGGTATAGGGAATCTGCTGTTCCGGATACTCCTGCAAGGCTTGTTGGAGCGGCTGCATCGAGATGCCATGGGCGGTCCCTGCCAGTTGCACGCGCACATATGCACGCCCGGCATTTACCTGCGTTCGACGTTCATTGTCTTCTGTAACCATCCATAGAAAACTCGGTGTAGCTTCAAGATTCTTGTTAAACGTTTTAATTTGGTCGACGGTGGCAGAGTCATCGGGTTTTGGTGCCTTCGAACGATCAAAAAGACCGAAACGTACGAGCAGGCTGAGGAAGGGATCGTTGATTGATATGCCATCTCGGTATTTCTCAATCTCGCTCGCACCAATGCGTAAAACTTTGTAGGTTTCCAGAATCTTCTGCGGAGTGGTCAGCTCGATCCGCCAAGCTTCCGCCGCGATGGCTCGGTGCTTTTTTAGTTTTTGGGGCTGATCCAAACTCACGAAACCAAACCTTACGGGATAGGGCTTCACGCTGCTCGCCATGGCTTGTACTGCGTCTGATGGCACCCCTTTGTTTATGTCATACAATTCTCTGTTCGTGTGGCGTTTGAGTATCTGCTGAAACAATGGATCCTTGGCGACACTTGGATCTCCTATGAGACGTATACGGGCCACCGGACGTTTATCGATTTGTTTGGCGTCGAATTCGCCCTGGGGAAATAGCTTGATATCGGTGCGGAGACCGCGTTGCCGTGCGGCAATATCTATCAATTCGAGAAACGTCCCGTGGCTAATCATGATTTGGCGAGAAAACGGATCAGTTTCCGGCAACAATCTCTTGGTATCACAAAAAAGTATAATCTCATCGGATGTTCCCAGGTCCACCAGCCAGGATTGCAGATTGTGCGAATGCGGGGCAAGTATGGCGTAACTCAATATCCATTTACGTACGTCTGATTCCGGCCCCGGTCCCTTCCATGCCGCAATTGCCTCAGGCGGCATCTTACGGCTGCATGCCGTAGGTCCCATTGCTGCAGAAAGAACAATGCCACCACCAATGATTCGAATGAAAGTCCGTCGATCCATAAAGCCCTCCCTTGCATTCTTCGCTGCCTAACGCTGCCTTCACCGGCGACAATGTAGCGCAGCGGAATTGCCATCCGGGTGAAAGGCGATGTTGGGCAATTTACTGTTTATATACGATACAAGAGCCATGAAAACCTTTTAAGGTTGTTACGCTGTTATAATTTCCACTCGTTGAGCCTTCGGTTGTATCGTTTTGCCCCGAAATAATCAGTGCATCGCAACCCTGTTGGGCTGCTTCCATACGCATCTTTTGAATTATTTGAGGTATGCTATCGGTGCTAAAGTCGCTGGTCTGCTGCGAGCTGATCAAGCTGATTTCAACATAGGGTTTCTCAGGTTTTGCTGTCATGAATATTGCAACGCTTTCTGGAGTTCGGGACTCTAGAGGTTTCGGGCTATCATTCAACTTCGTGACCATAATGGTTGTTCCGCAGCCAGTCAAAAAAAGAGAAACAAAAACCAATGATTTAAAGGAGATCATTATCTACTCCTTGATATGCCCAACACTCCAAATCAGCGGTGAGCGTTAGCGAATCCGCTGCATTTGGCTGGTTATATCGCGTCAAGCACTAATAACATTTTCCCCGCTCAGCGATGATGGCTTTCAGTTTTTACATGGCGGAGGAGTACTGGACGTCCGAAAAAAGCGACGAGCACCAGCATACCCAGAAAAACAAGCCCCAGCGGATCGGTTGCGATCAAACGAACAATAAGGGCAACTGAAGCAGTGGCGCCTGCCAGTACTCCAAATCCTGTAAT
>ENA-OSEO01003078-OSEO01003078.1-sediment-metagenome-genome-assembly--contig:-NODE-3078-length-20837-cov-7.549807_pt1 | contig 20837 bp, 14 predicted proteins | sample MGYA00237883_ERZ534232 | MGnify/ENA metagenome assembly ERZ534232
AGGTCGATACCAATATCCAATCGGGTAGCGGGATGGAAATCCATTATGTGGATTTTCCCTTTGAACTTCCATGCTACGCCCCCGAATACGTTCTTTGTAGAATTGATGTGTTATCTTATTGGCCTGTTGCGCGTCCTTCTCTATAGAGTTTGATCAACTTCCAAATGATGCTCTCGCAAAGCACAGTTACATCATAGGTAGAGAGATAATCAGAGATGGTAGCATCAAAGAGTATGTCTCCTTGAGTGGGAAACTCCTCATCACCCTGCCACAAGACTATGGTTACAGGCACTCGGCTGAAAGCATTAATAGCTACGGCCACATCACCAAAATCAACCTTACAGCCACCTAGTTTACCAGCAGTATCTATTAGTACGTGAGGCTGTTGGCCAAAGTGTTCCACGAGAGGCGCTATTTCTCGCTTGGAAAATGTCCGGAAATAGTTGTCTCCTCCTGAAAGTTCCTTGAAAGAGGTTAATCTATTGGCTATAGGGGTACCCTTGGCTGATAGTAAGTAATGTAAAATCAGAATCCTATCTCTTATCGAGACTTCTTCCTCGCTATCCGACGGCAAGATCTCAATATTTGGCGCGGTGATCCGATATAACCGGTTCAGATATTCAATGGCGATTTCCTGCTGAGAACCTGTTACCAGGCACCTAGAACCGCTTTTGAGGCATAGCTGCTCTGTGTCCTCGATCTCGGCCAACTGCTCGCAAGCCAACTTATAGGCTGGCTCAAGGTCATATCCGTCGTAACTGCTTTGCGCAGGCAATATCCTGTTCCTCCAATCAGTAAATCTGGGCTTGATCACATATTCGGCCACAATGCGTAGGCGCAGGGGGGCAGGGTGAACCCCGGGAAACCTGGATTCCGGATCAAGTCCGAAATGACGGTATTTCCATCTGCGGTGTGGTCAGGTGCGGACGATGGATCGACCTGTTTGCCGAAGACGGAACCAACTCGGTGTCCCATGTTGTGATCAAGCCCGTAAATCTTCTTGTAAGAGTTACTCCTGTTGCTGGCGGTTCCTGCGTTGCCTCCCAGAAACAGTGTCGTCAGCCAAGCTTACGTATCAGCCTCATTACGCCATCCCCTATCGGATCTCTTCCAATCGCAGGTGAATAAGGTGTTTCGAGCAAAACTAGCCTATGCAGCGATATTTTCTCAGCTATGGATGGAGAAAGCTCATTGATGGTACCCCTTATTATCTCCCCTGAGACAACCTGCGCCCCGACTAATGTCCCAGCCCGGCGGTCAGCGATAAATTTGTGGTGTAAAATCTTGCCTCTTGGGGGTCGCGAGGTGGGGCTGCTAACCGCAGCGGAGACGATGTGCAAGCCCTTTTCCGGAGCAAGTCTCTCGGTAAAACCCGCAGCACCTATCTTGCCAAAACACATTTTCACGCGACCTTGTCAAGGATACAAACTCGCATTTTGCAAGTCAAGCACTGTTGTTAAGGGGAATCAATAGGGGTTGCCAAACCATTATGAAATCGATATAAGAAGAGCATCACTTCTTGGGGGGCATCATGACAAAGATCGGCCCCATTTCCGGCACCCATATTTCCGAAGCAGGCGATGCCTTACCGGAAAAGGTATGGGATCTATTTCGAGACATCGATCTATAGGCTTTCAGATATTAAATTTCACAAGGATAGAGGGAGATCTCCGAGTAAGTCGTACGTGGGTGTACGTCGTCGAGGAGATCGACCGATAACGCAGTGAAAGTTGATATATGGAAATCTATAGGAGGCCAAGGGATGATCAGAAGCGTGGAGATCTATTTCTAGCCCTACAACGATATTTATGTCATTGCTGCCTCCCGCAGCCTTCTTTTCCGGTGAGAGATATAGGCTTTGTGGTTCTTGATTTGAATCCAGCGGATCAAGGCAATCACCGCATCGTGGTCAAATCTCCTTAACGGTAAAACCGTCTTTATAAGAATCCTAAGCTGCGACAGAGTAACGGCTGGTGCTTTTTTTCCCCAATCTCAACTTGATATGCCAGAGGAAGAAGTGGGCCAACATGCTCGTTATCATGTGGTGAACCCATCCCGGAAATTTCCTGACCTCATAGTGATCCATCCCAATCTCGGTTTTGCATTCTTCAATACACTGTTCAATCGCCCATCTAATGCCGCTTATCCAGACAAAGAACTTCAGCCTGCTGCTTAAGGCAGCGTTGCTGATGAAAAACGAATACTCTGGATCGTCACCGAGAGTCCTCCTTATCAGAAGCCACACCTCTTTTTCAGGCAGGCCATCCCTCGATAAAACGATTCTCTTCCTGGTGAACTCGTATTCAATTGGCCCCTTCGTTCCTTCAGACACCTTCCTGTGATACCAGAAATACTTGTTGATATTCTTGGCGATTGTTTCAAAGGAAATCGGCTTCTGTTCAGGTGTTTTCAAAACTTGTTTTGATCTCAGCTCTCCTTTGTAACGGTATTGCTTTTCAAAGATGGCTGGTTTCTTAAGCCAGCAAAGTGTATTGCTTGGCAAGGAGACCAAATAGGTGACGCCTGTCATGCTTTCTACAGCCTTCATGAAATCAGGGCTGTTTCCATAAATCGTATCTGCAACTACGTACCTAAACGGTACAGTCTTCTGTTCAGTGATCTCCTGCAATAGTTCAGTTGCCAGTTGTGGTTTAGTTTTGAATTGAAGATCTTCTGGAAACTTACATTTTGTGCGCCTTTCAGCAAACTCAGGAGTAAACCATTTCTCGGGAATAAAAAGCTGACCACCAAGAAAGCAATATCCATGCCGAGAAGCGTAAGCTGCAAAAACTCCAACTTGGCAGTTTTCAACTTTCCCCAGGCTACCGCAATACTGCCTTGCGACCCCGGCCGATTCATCCCCCTTTTTTACAAAACCGCTTTCATCAAATATCAGCGCTCCATCAGGATCGCCCAAGTCCTCGTTCACCATACTACGATATTTTAGCATAATTTTCGGCTCATCCCAAACGACGTTGCTCACAAAGAATTGCATTGCCCGGACCTTGGCGTTCTCCACGTTGATCGCAATGGGCCCAATCGATTTACGTTCCAGTTGGCTCAACTGACCAACCATATACTGGAAGAAATTGTCTCTCGGCTCCTGGCGCCTAAAGCAGTCTCGAAATTCTCCATGGAAACCTCTCAATTCATCAATAAAATCATTAACATCCTTACGTTCAAGATCGAACTTGGGAATCTCGTACGGCTCTTCTTGGATCCTGCATTCCGGTAACATGGCGTGGCTCCTTTCGGCTCTGGCCTGTGATTTGCCAAAAGGTATAGCATGCCAAGTTGCGTCGTGCAAGACCCAAATAAGCTAAATATCGTTGTAGGGGTAAATACTACATTCTATTTTTCACCAACAATCATACTTATAGTCCCAAGCATAAATGGGAGTTTTAGGGAACTTGGAATAAACGGCATTTGACTGGTATTGATCATTTTAACATCCTTAATGCCCCAATTTCTTAGCGTATCCAATAATTCCTCTGGTCTTCCATATAGTCGAGACCAAAGGAAAAGGTCCTGGAAAACAAATTTTCCATCTTTCTTTAGTACCCTCAATGCCTCTCTTATTAAGTCAGTTTTATCTTTAACTCCACCGACTTCGTGAAAAACCAGGTTACTCAAGACAACATCAAAGCGCTCATCATCAAATGGCAAGTCAGCTGCACTGGCCTTTTTGAACTCAATACGATTAGGCACATTTTCAAATTCTGCGTTTTTTTCACACAACGCTTGTGAGTACTCCCACTGCTTTCCCCAATCGTCGATTCCGGTTATTTGAGCTTTTTCATATCTTTTTGCCAATGATATAGCCAATGCGCCGCTTCCGCAGCCTATGTCTAAAACATTGCCCTCACCGTTCCAAACTAAATTTGAGATGACCAAATTACGTATTTTGGTTTGAATATCTTTACCTTTTTTTGAAAATAAATATCTCGTGTATGCAAAATAAAACGATATAACGAAAAATATGATAGCTGGTATTGAAAACAATATATTGACTAAAACCATCGTACACATAACAAGGCACAATACCAAAGGAATAATTATAAATTTGCGTGAAACCCAATTACCATAATTTGGTTTTCTATCTGTCATATTCATTTTGCCCCTTTTTTGTCTGTCGATCAGCGCTCGCGTTAACCCGCGAGTAAAATGGGCGGGAAGGGCCGTTTTTGCGAGTCGGTATTGAACGCGTTGTTATGCGTCTCCATATATTCTCGCCTCTTCCCATAGCTGTTCTTTCCGCACCGACCAACACCGTTCACCGAATCTGGCGCTGCATTGCTGAAATGGTTAAGGGAGATCCATTCCTGGATCATCGCCGTCGTCGAGTGTGACTTATTTGGACAATACGATGAGCACGGCCACCAGGATTCCCGCAACGAGGGCAAACAAGCTGTAACGGCGCAGCTCCTTCTCCGCCTGCGGCAACAGGTGTGTGGCGCCGACATAAACCAGCGCACCGGCCGACAGCGACAGTAAGGTCCCCAATAGCGGCTGGTCGATTCGGCTGATGTAGGGCCACGATACCAGCATGCCCAGCGGCGTGGACAATGACGCGGCGATCACAGACAACAGCAGCGAGGTCTTCGCACTAAAGCCGCCACGCAACAAGAGCAGATAAGTGATAATGCCTTCGGGAAATTCATGCAGCACCATGCCGGTGGCAGCCAGCACCCCGGTGAAAACGCTGACCGTGAAGGTGATGGAATAGACGAAACCGTCGATAAACGAATGAAAACCGATGCCGATCACGGAGACTAAACCGATTCCATAGCTTGGTGTTGTGCCGCGTTCGCAGACGAAGGCGGTAACAAAACGGTTGAAGAGGTGCATCAACAAAAAGCCTCCAAGTAGGTATCCCGGGGCGTGGGGACTCAGCTCGAACGATTTGGGAATGATGTGCAGGAAGGACACCGAGATGAGCACACCGGCGGCGAAACACACAAAGTAGATGCTGTACTTGCGTCCCCAGGCCTCGAAGTGGCGGATTGTGTAGATGCCGATACCTGTCACCAGCGCCGCCAGCACACTGGCGCCAAACGCCGTCAAGAAATTGTTTTCCATTTAATTATCTCCGGAGAGTTGAGATTATTATCCTGGCCGTACCGATTTGACGACGACGAAGTCCCCCTGACCCTAGCCGCTGGTAAGTGGTTCGATCTCATGGGTCTTTTCCAGTCACTTCGTCAACGCATGTACCCAGGCCCGATTGGTGAAACCCGTGTCGTGCAGCAACTGTTTCAGTTCCAAGGCCGAGAAGAAAATGGCTTCGCGGTAGAACACCTTCTCGGTCTGGTGCGCCAAATGCGGAGCCGTCCGGTTTGTTCGGCTACTTGGCTGGCCTTCTTTTGCAGGAACAACTGATGATGATGAGATTCCTCGAGCAGCAGCTTCGCACCGCATGCGGGACTGCGTTGTTCCTGGCAGGGAACCCATGGCGATGCGGGATCGTTGCCCCGCACTTTGGGTACACGCAACGACCCCCCGCAACCATCCCATGTCTGCGTTTCTCATTCCCCTGCGCTTTTCAACGCACTGCATTGCCAGAGTATCGCTGCTCGCAACGATCAAGCCCCAGCCGAAGACGCTGCTGAAAAGATGCAATGATTCCCCTCACTCTCACTCGATTGTAAACAAGCGTGTAAGAGTTCGTATTTGCGAGGACTTACATAGAGTATAGTTGTTAAACAATAGGCCATGCTATCTTTAAACGCAATACCCGTGAATGAATCCGTTAACGGACAGAGGATGCTCACGTCATCGCCCGGTCGACACCAGCGTCGACATTTCCCCCTTGAGGGGGCAAAGGGGGTGCGGAGGATTTTCCGGAGTGTTTCATTTTTCGGAACAGGTGGTGCTAACCCTTTTTTCTCAGATGGTTGAGATTGTTTTTCATGAGTGGGATTGGAAGGGTGTCCTTAACACAGGAGCGCGACATTCTTCCCACGCGTAAAAAAATCCGGCCTCTACCAGTACCTCCCGATGCCCTATGATGTTCAGAGGAGCTTCGGTTAAATGGCTTGGGTGCAACAGGGAGCGGGCAAAGGGGTTCGTGCAAAAGCCGCGAGACGTGAAGGGAAACACCGTCTTGTGCAGGGAACGGCTCATGCCCCAAGAGGTTCCCGAGATGATCGTGTTGGCTGCCCCCCCCATCATCGGCAGGGTCCTTGGCGAGCAGCAGAGCCAAGAAGGGGCCGGGCCCTTTCGGATCAACACATGCGCTTGCGAAGGCGAATGGCGGCTGGGGTCACCTCCACCTGTTCGTCCGCCTTGATGAAGGCGATGCAATCCTCGAGAGAGAGACGGCAAGGGGGAGTGAGGATGACGTTTTCGTCACAGCCCGCGGCACGGATGTTGGTCAGCTTCTTGCCCCTGGCCGGGTTCACCACCAGATCGCCGGCGCGGCAGTGCTCCCCGATGATCTGCCCGCGGTAGACCTTGGCGCCGGGACCCAGAAAGAGGCGGCCCCGTTCTTGGAGGTTGAACAGGGCATACGCCACCATCGTGCAGGGGTCCTTGACCACGAGGGCCCCGCTGCTGCGCTCCGATATCTCCCCGGCAAAAGGCCCGTACCCGTCGAAAACATAGTTCATCACCCCCATGCCCTTGGTGTCAGCCAGGAATTCACCCCGCAGCCCGATGAGTCCCCGGGTTGGTATCTTGTAGACGAGCCGCACCATATCGTTTCGCCGGATCATCTGCGTCATCTGCCCTTTTCGGTGGGCCAGCTTCTCTATCACCTGCCCCCGGTACCGCTCGTCCACGTCGAGGGTCAATTCCTCGTAAGGCTCTAGTAGCCGGCCGTCCTGTTGCTTCATGATGACCTCGGGCCGGGTGACTTGAAATTCGTATCCCTCACGACGCATCTTTTCTATGAGGATGGAAAGGTGCAGCTCCCCGCGCCCGGAAACCTCGAATCCGAGGCCCGCCCCCAGGCATTCCACCCGCAGGGCCACGTCGGAGAGGATCTCCCGAAAAAGACGTTCCTCAAGGTGGCGTGAGGTGACGAATTCGCCTTCCTTCCCGGCAAAGGGCGAGTCGTTGGGAATGAAACGCATGGAAATGGTGGGTGGATCGATGGGGATAAGGGGCAAGGGGCGAGGATCGTCCGTGTCCGTGAAGGTGACCCCCACGGTTATCTCGTCCATGCCGGCCACGGCCACGATTTCTCCGGCCGCCGCGTTTTCCACGGGCACCTTCTGATCCCGTTCGAACCTGAAGATCTTGGTGATGCGGGCTGTCGCAAGGGTTCCGTCCCTCTTGGCCACCGCCACCAGTTGATGGAGACGCATGGATCCGTTCACCACCTTGCCGATCCCGAGCTTGCCCAGGTAAGGGGAGTAATCGATGGTGTTGACCTGGAACTGGAGGACTGCCTCAGGGTCTCCGGTGGGCGGAGGTATGTGGGCGATGATCTTCTCAAACAGAGGCACCATGTTGGCGCCCCTTGCGGTAACTTCAGGATCGTCGAGGGCGTATCCCATCTTGGCGGAAGCAAACACCACGGGAAAATCGAGCAGTTCGTCCGGGGCCTCCAGTTTCACGAAAAGATCGAACACTTGGTCCACGACCCACTGGGGTCGGGCAGCGGGTTTGTCGATCTTGTTGATGACCACCAGCACCGGCAGGGGGACGGCAAGCGCCTTTTTCAAGACGAAGTAGGTCTGGGGCATGGGGCCTTCCTGGGCGTCCACCAGCAGCAGGCAACCGTCGGCCATGCGCAGGACCCGCTCCACCTGCCCCCCGAAATCGGCATGGCCCGGGGTGTCGATGATGTTGATCACGTGGCCCCCGTAGCGGAAGGAGCCGTTCTTGGACGTGATGGTTATCCCGCGCTCCCGCTCCAGGTCCATGGAGTCCATGAAGCGTTCGGTGACAAGCTGGTTCTCGCGAAACATCCCGCTTTGCCTGAAGAATTGGTCCACAAGCGTTGTCTTGCCGTGATCCACGTGGGCTATGATCGCAATATTTCTAATCAGGTTCGGGTCCGTTGTGTGCACGTCGAATGCCTTCCAATGTTCTTCATCATCCTGAGCCACCTGCATCAGGGACCCTTCAGCTCAGGCTCCTTTTCACAGGCCCGGCGCCTTCCGGTCTCGGTGAAGACGGGGCCCGGCGCAGGGGGTCCTTAGGTCATGGTTGCATTGATCTGATCGAAGATGAGGCCGGGCCCGACAACCACAGGTTCGGGTCTGTGGGAATGCTTGGCAGCATGGTCCCCGCGGTTTCATCGGCGAATCGAAACTATGCCTATTTAGCACAGCGGACAAGGTGTGCGCAAGGCCGAACCCGTCACGGCCCATTGAGGAGCCGCAAACGCCCCCCCCCGGGGGCGGTCCTGGAAGGCAGCAGCGTGGCGGTGAGGCTTTCCACCACCCGCACCAGGGCATGGGTTGGTTCTTACCGCCGGCTCTGCGCCTTCCTTGACCGGTTCAACCGTCCCCTTGATCAGGGCAGCGTTGTTGCCGTGCGGCCCCTCACACCCGCTTCAAATGGAACCCCTGTTCGTCTTTACGGGCGTTTAACTCCGACTTGGGGTCGATTGCAGAGCGAATTGGCGCCCGGTCCCCGACTCCAAGAAGCCGCGGCCTGCCCGAAAGTGCCCGAAAGGAATTTTCCAAGAACGCTCTTAGATGACCTTCTCCGCTCTCAGACGAGCGATCCTGCCCGGGGAGTATCCCAAAAGGTGGGACAGGACCTGTTCGGTTTGCTCCCCAAGGGTGGGGGGAGAAAGGAATTTTCTTCTCACCTCCGCAGGTGTGACCGATGTCTTGATGGGGTTTCCGGTCTGCCTCACTTCTCCGCCCAGGGTGTGCTCGATGGATACCACCATGTCTCTGGCCAAGACCTGGGGGTTGGACAACGCCTTGTCCAGAGTGTTCACGGGCCCACAAGGCACGTCGGCCTCCGTCAACAGCTCCAGCCATGTTTCGGTATCTTTGGTGAGAAAAGCTTCCCGGAGGATCGCCAGCAGTTCGCCCTTGTGCTCGACGATTTGCTCGTTGCTGAAGCGGGGATCGGGGATCAGTTCCTCTTTGCCCAGTACCTTGCACAACGCAGGAAACCGGTTGATCGCGGCGACGGCCACATAGTGATCCTTGGTCTGGAAGGTCTGGTAGAGGGCGATGGTTCGGTGCCCCGAAGCGACAGGACCGGGGACCACACCGGAGAGAAGATAGTACCCTGCCTCGTAGGCCAGGAGCGCTATCATGGCCTCGAGCAGGGACGTCTCCACCTTGCACCCGACCCCCGTGCGCTCCCTGGCATAAAGCGCAGCCAAGATCGCGTGTACGGCGAACATCCCCGCCCCCTGGTCCCCTATGGCGATTCCGGACCTGACCGGTGGTCTGCCCTCCTCGCCGGTAACACTCATGGCGCCGCTCATGGCCTGGACCACCAGGTCATAGGCCGGCCGGTTCCTGTAAGGACCGTCGGAGCCGAAACCGGTTATGGAGCAGCTTATGATTCGGGGATTGAGGGCCTTGAGGGCACTGTAATCGATCTTGAGCCTCTCGAGGACGCCGGGCCTAAAATTGTCGAAGACCACGTCCGATACCTTCACCAGGTCGTAGAACACCTGCCGGCCCTGGTCGGTCCGAACATCCAGGGTCACACTCTTCTTGCTCCGGTTGACGCTCATGAAATAGGCGTCCTGCCCCTTGTACGAGTAAACCCCTATGGCCTCGGCCCTTGCGTCCAGGGCCTCTATCTTGATGATCTCCGCCCCCAGATCCCCCAGTATCATGGAACCGTAAGGTCCCGCGAGGGCACGGGTGAGGTCGAGCACCCTGACTCCCTCCAGTATGGTCTCCATGCTCTCCTCCCTCGGCCCCTGAATCTGCTCACCGCTTCCTGTCCGCAGGGAGGGCATTTTGGCGCGTGGGCTGACAATAGTCAATGTCCTTTTGCACAGATTCCGGTTTACCCCCAATACCCGTGAGTGAATGCCTTTTGGGACTTTGGGTGAGTGCCGTCAATTGCCCTTCGAGGGGTGAATGTGGACGCGATACCTCGCGAGCCCACAAACTGCGCTTTTTATACCCTCACCTCGGCCCTCCCGGCGGGCAAGGCGGATGGAGCTTGATCGCACGTTCGGCCGCGAGCCAGGAGGATATGGGGGGCCGGTTGATGCTCGGGGAAACCGGATTCGGCTCACGGCCCATGGGCGTCGACTCGAGAAATTTGGATCAGGGAGACCGGGCCGGGACGCATCCATAGGCGACGGGGGCGAATCATACATGGATGCCCTGTGAGCCCGATGAGGCACGGATTGCGGGTCAAGCCCGGAATGACGGTATTTTCATTTGCGGGGTTGTCAGGGGCGGGACGTGGTTCCGAGCGGCTGGGCGAAGATAGGACCAACTGCGTGGCCGAAGTTGTGATCAAGTCCCACAATGGGCTTGCGTACTTAGGGCTTGTGCAAAAATAAGTTCCCCTTTTCAGGTGTCGAGGCGCGCGCATGCCAAGGCGCGAGGAGGGCGAATAGCTGTCCATTTAACCGACGAGCAACGCCGCCAGGCGTGATGGATCGGCGCATCAAAATGGGAAGTTATTTTTGCACGATCCCTTAGTACAGGGTCCGCGGTTCTCCAGTGCCGGAGAGTTTGAATACGATGAAAGGTCCCGAAAGTACCCGTCGCTGACTCTCATACCCGAGACTTCCGGAACCTTTTATCGTAACGCCTCTGTTTGTCGCTGTCTTGAACAGGGGCGTATCCGCTTATCGTAACGCCTCTGTTTGTCGCTGTCTTGAACAGGGGAGTATCCGCACTTCTAATGGGAACCCATTTGCAGGGGGTATCGATTTTTTTTCAATCGTTGATGGCAAAACCCTCCATCATCCCATGTCCGCAACTGCAACCTCCACCGCACCCGTCTTCCCTCTTTTCGCGAGCAAGGGAAGGGGCGTTGAGGACTACATCCATGACACGTGAAACTCCACTGCTGTCGGAACCCCAAACCACATGTATCCTCTCTCCTGCCGGGTCCAGGTAACTGTTGAGGGCCACCGGCCTCTCGTGACCTTCGAGCCAACCCGGTTGCGTGAAAGGAACGTCCCTGGTACACCCGGTGGCATTTACCGCCTCGTAGAGGTCCCTAAGTGTTCTGCCGGTCTTTCCGTCGAAAGTGTAGCCTTTCAAGAGCATCATTCTGTCGCTTGTGCTTTCTGACATGCATCGCTCCTCTTTTTTTGGAATCCCAGTGTTGTAAGCTTCCTTGCCCCATTTTTATCGCCATAGAGCGCAGTCATTTCCTGCGCTATCTTGTTTTATCCAGGTGGCTGCCATCCTTTCTTGGCAAATTAAGAGTGCTTTTCCTGGTTGTCAATCCCCCCAATCATCCAAGTTTAGGGCATCCAAATCGGTCCTCAACCGCTGATCGCTCTTTGGACCTTCGAATCTCTATCTCTCTGGACGGTACGCCATGGGGCTCCGGAGGACTTCTTCGAGGTCCAAAAACCTGGGAACGCATCTCGGCGATTTTGGCCGATTTTAGACGCCCCAATCCAAGTCCCGTCTCCGGACCTGCAGTGAGTCTCTCGTGGCTACCAATTCTCAGAGCTGGGATATTGCTCGGGGGCCTTGCCGTGGGTCTCCACAACGCTCGGACGCTGCACGGCCTTTTTCGGATCGACCTGCTCCAGGGTGACATCGAATTGCCACTCGTCTCCAAAATCAAACAAGAAAGTCATGCTCTGGCCCACGGACAGGGGTAGGTCCCCCACGGTCACCCCGCTCGCCCATGGGCCTTCATCCATCGCATCATGGTATACCTGCTCACGGGCCCCAAAACGGTCCCGATAGGAGAACATGTACAGATGGTCTTGGTCGAAATCGAAAGCGTCGAGAATGGTCCCCGCCAGGGCTTCAAGGCTTGCCCCTGCCGGCATGGCGATTCGGCGCCACACGCCGCCAAGGGACGCTTTGAAGACGTGCGTTCCCTGCCGGAAGCAGATCCCCGGAATGGAAAGGTTGTTCTGCCACTGGGGCCAGTACTTGCCGAGCACGGGCTGCAGAACACCGAATGCCACGGCTTCGTTACTCTCAGGACGTACCTTTCGGCGAAAGGAACCAGTGAACAACTCCATGCACAGCAACGAGACCAACGCATCGCCCAGGGCAGTGCGCCTTATTTCCTCGATGCGCCAGCCGTCGCCCTCCTCCGGCCGGCCGTGGCGAATTGCCACAAGCCCAAAAAGCTCCATGAGGGCCAGCCGGTACAGACCGGGCATGTACCGTAGATGCTGCGTCCCATGCTTGTCTCCGACGAGATGCAGCCCCTGTTCCGAAATGCCGGAAAAAAAATCCCTGCACTCCAGGATGTGGTTTTGCATTCCAAACGCCATGGTGCCGTATTCTCCTATGATTTGGGGATCTCCTCGGACCAGCCAGGCTTCCAGCAGAGTTGCGTAGCGCTCGGTGGGATTCAGGCCCTTCCATAGGGCGTGAACCCCCTTATCCAGGCAAAGAGACGGCTTTCTCCCGGTCCCGGAGACCACGATCAGTCCGGAAACCCTGCATATGAGATAAAGGCCGGATATGTGAGGGTACGACTTTTGCACCGGGCGCTTCAGCCTCACCTCGATGGGGTGTGTCATGACTGCGTTTATTTCCGGAAGCACCCGGTGCGCCAACTGCTGAGACGGTCCTGTGGGAACAACGTGATCTTCTATGAAATGCAGCAGGGTTTCCACATCGCGAAGGATGGTGCCCGGTCCTTGATCGGTGATGCGAAGGTCCTGCAACACCCGCTTATGGGTTTCGGTGAATCCGAAGCGCTCTGCAAATCTGCTTTCCATGGTTGCGCCTCCTCGTTGAGGGGTGCTCGGGTCCCCACTGCTAAGGCAGGAAAGGATGTATGGCCGTCGTTCCGAGCTGGGAGCGCAGTATGGGCTGAGCATCCTCCACGAACTCGAAAAGGAGCTCCCGGGTCTGCCTGGGGTCGATCATCTCCTGTCCCGTCAGTTCGGCCGTTCGAAACGGCGACGCGATCGCCTTGAGTCGCGCCTCGATTTCCCTGGTCTTTGCGGCCGGATCGCGTGCCGATCGGATTTCAGCGGCATAGGCCGCCCTCACGCCCCCCTCGATGTGCATGGATCCCCAGCTCGCCGAGGGCCAGCAGAACCGGCGGAACATACCGGCCGGCCGGTGCGTGCACATGCCTGCGACGCCGAACATGCGCCCGGTGATGATGGTACACCACGGCATGCGGCTGTCGCACGTCACGGTCAAGAGGCGGGCCCCCGCCCTCTCGATACCCTGTTTCTCAGACTCCACGCCCACCATGAAGCCCGGTTCGTCGCAAAAGCAGATGAGCGGGAGGTGAAAGTTGTCGCAGAACTGGACCATGCGAATGTGTTTGGCTCCCGCCCCCACATCGGTGGCGCCTCCCAAGAACGTCGGGTTGTTCGCCATGACACCGACCGTGTAGCCGTTGATGCGGGCAAGACCTATGACCCTGGACTTGCCGTATTTCGGCGCGATCTCGAAGAAGGACCCCTTGTCCACGATTGCCTCGATGATCCCATGGCTGTCGTAGCCTCGCCGCCTGTCACGGGGAATGAGCGACAGGAGCCGATCGTCCCAGGGACCAGGACCGTCGTCCATGGGATCGGACCGGGGTGCCATTTCCCACACATTGGACGGAAGGTAGCTCAGGAAGCGGCGCACCAACGCCAATGCCTCCTGTTCGCTTTCGGCCTCGTTGTCCACGCAGCCGCTCACTCCCACATGGATATGGGATCCGCCCAGCTCCTCCTTGGTGATATCGTAGCCCAGGGCGGCCTTGACCACGGGCGGGCCGCCGGGAAACAGCTCGCTGGTACCCTTCACCATGACGCTGAAATGCCCCAGGCAGGCATGGATGGCCGCTCCCCCTGCCACGGACCCCAGGAGCGCGCAGGCGACCGGGACCTTCCGGAGCATTTCGGCGTCGTGTTGAAAAAACCAGTTGGCGTCGGGCAGGTAGGTCCTGCCCATTTCTTCGAAAGAGGAGACGGCCCCCCCTGTCGCGTCGAGCAAGTGGATGAAGGGGATGCGCCACTCCAGGGCCCGGCGGTTCGCACGGTACTCCTCCCCCAGGGCCATGCCGAGAACGTTGCCGGCGGCCGAGCCCCCCCGCACCGTGAAGTCGCCCCCTGCAACCACCACCTTGCGCCCTTCGATCAGGCAGGTTCCGTCCACGAAGTTTTTCGGTGTGAAATCGACAAGATCTAGTGTTTCGGGGTCGTACACACCGTGCCCCGCGATGGGACTGAACTCCCGAAACGTCTCAGGGTCGGCGAGCGCTTCGATGCGTTCGCGAATCGTCAGCCTTCCCCGGGCATGCTGCTTCTCGATCCCTTTGGGACCACCCATCTTCTTCGCCAGGCTCCGCCTGCGATTGAGCTCTTCTATCTCGGCCTCCCACAAGTCCTTCCCGTTAACAGTCATCCATCGCCTCCCCTTCTTCCTCTATCAGGACAAGCCATCAGCACCGATGAAGCGAACCGATCCAACCGCTTCCCATAACCTCCGATGCCCCTATCGCCCCTTGTAGACAGGCTTTCTCTTTTCAACAAAGGCCCGGGGGCCTTCCCATGCGTCTTCCGTGCTCCGGTTGATGTGAAAGAGCAGGGAGTTGATCCGCAGGGCATCCCCATAGGGAACGTCCTGACCCCGCAGAACGATTTCCTTGATGGCGCGTACCGCGAGGGGCCCGTTTTCGCAGATCCGGTTCGCCACCTGCTGCGCGGTGGCCATCAGGTCCGTCGCGGGCACCACCTTGTTGATGAAACCGATCCTGAGCGCTTCCTCTGCGTCCATCCTCTCTCCGGTGAGCAGCGCATACATGGCGACGGCGTAAGGCACCTGCCGAGGAAGTTGAGTGGGACCGCTTCCGGGCACCAGAGAGCGAAGCACCTCTGACAGCCCGAACGTGGCGTGCTGAGCAGCGATGCGGATGTCGGTCTGCATCATCAACTCCAGGCCCCCGGCCAGACAGTAGCCGTTGACGGCCGCGATAATCGGCTTCCAGACCTCCAAGGCTTTCAGACTCTGGGGGCCCTTGGTTTCCCAGAAGGCCCTGCCCTCCTCTTCACGGGAGGGATCCACAAAACGATCCTTGAGGTCTGCACCCGCTGAAAAAGCCTTCTCCCCGGCCCCGGTCAAGATCGCGCACCACACGTCCGGGTCATCCCGAAAGTCGAGCCATACTTCCAGTAGTTCCTCTCGCATCTTCAAATTGATGGCGTTCATGACCTTCGGGCGATTGAGCGTCAAATAGGCCACCCTTCCCCTCTTTTCATAGACAATGGTTTCGTACGTCATGGAAAAAAACCTCCTTGCATGGGCATCCTCTGTTGCAATGGCTGCTTGCCGGGGCGTTTTTGCGCCCTGCTACTCTATGACCCCCTCGACGACCAGTTCCGCGATCTCCTCATCCGACATACCTGCGATCTCCTTCAGGACATGCTCATTATGCTCACCCATCACGGGAGCGGCCGCCAGTTCCCAGGGTGACTTGGACAAGGCAAAGGAAGGGCCGTGGACCCGGTGCTCGCCTACTTCCCCATTATGGAGCCTGCGGAAAAAGCGCCGGTGCCTCAATTGGGGATCGTGGTCCAGCAAATCCTCGGCACTCTGCACGACGCCGGCGCCCACACCGGCCGCCTGCATCATGACCATCACCTCTTCGGGGGCGTGACGCATGGTCCATTGTTCCACCAGACTGTCCAGAGCATCCTCGTGTTCTTTCCTGCCGGCAAGGGTGCTGAACTTGGGGTCACCGGTCCAGGCAGCGTTGCCGACGACTTTACAGAAAGCCTGCCACTCTTCATCGCTGGAGACGGCAATCACGCACCATCTGTCCTCACCGCGGCAGCGGTAGGCGTTGTGGGGGGCCGCGGAGGCGGTTCGGTTTCCCGTTCTGCCCGCCACCCTGTGATTGACCACATTGTCAAGAACCAGGGGGGCCATGAAATGGACCGCTGTTTCGTATTGGGACACGTCAAGGTACTGCCCCTTGCCCGTCCTGCTCCTATACAGAAGGGCGGCCACCAGGGCGGGAATGCAAAAATGCGGCGCGATATAATCGGTGTACGGGCCATTTCCCGCGGGGCTCACCGGTTCCCGGTCGGGCCATCCCGCGATATGCTGCAGACCGGCCAGGGCAGTCAATGTGTTTCCCGTACCGGGGTGGGTGGAGTAAGGCCCGGTCTGCCCCTGCATGCAGGTACTGAGCATGATGATGTCGGGCTTGATCTTCGTCAGGTCTTCATAGGCGAGGCCCATCTTCGCCATCACTCCCGCTGCGAAATTCTCCACCACAATATCCGATCGGGCAATGAGCCTCTTGACGACTGCGATCCCTCTGGGCTTGGCCAGATTGAGGGTGATGCCGAGCTTGCCGGTCATCCACTGGTTGAAAAGGAAAGAGCGATTCAGCCCCTGAACGCCGTCCTTGAACGGGCCCAAGGTCCGTAGAATATCGACCCTCTTGGTGGTCTCGATCTTGATCACCTGGGCTCCGCAATCGGCGAGGACCTTTGTCGTTATGGGGGCCACCAAGAACCATCCGAAGTCCACAATCCTGATGCCGTCAAGAGGTCTCTTGGACATGGGTTTCACATCCTGTCAGCGTTTCGGCGGTGTCTATATGACACCGGCTCTCTTCATTGTCATCATCTCTTGTCTGGATAGCCCGAGCTCCGGCTCGTACACATGCCGATTGTGTTCCCCTATGAGGGGAGCCCGTCTGAACACTGCTGCCGGTGCCTCTGAGATCCTGGCGAAGGCCCCCGGATAGGTTACGGTGATGCCGAGCTCTGGATGGGCCAATGGGACCCAGAACTCCCTGGCCGCGAGTTGGGGATTGCCCAGAAGGTCCTCGGTGGTGGACACCGGGTAAAGGACAATGCCCCGTTCCCTGGCTCCTTCCAGAAGTTGGGCTTTGGTGTGGTTCGAGAAGAAGCGGGCCGGCGGTATCTGTATCCGGTCCAGTACCTCCTGGCTCACGTTGGCCCATTCAAAAGTGCTCCAATCAAAGCCCTTCAGGAAATCATCGGCCATGCCTTCGCTGTCGAGCCATCGGATAAAAGGAGGGATGTAGCGCTGGTTGTACGGGGGCCCCCCCCAGTAGAACCACAGGACGTATCCGTCCTTGCACGGCCAGAGCAATCTGATGTCAAGGCCGATGCTGGTTGCTCGCGTTCCCCGTTGCTGATTGACCCGCATCATGTCCCAGCCGCCCAGAAGCATGTAGGTGGGCGGTACGACGGCCTCCTGTATGGAGACATCCACATGCTGTCCCTCTCCGGTTATCTCCCGGTGATACAGAGCCATCATGGCCCCGGAGGCTGCCTCTCCCCCGGCATGGAGAAATGCTTGGGAATGATGACTCACCCGAACCGGGGGTCGGTCCGCATCGCCGTTCACGTACATGATGCCGCCCATGGCCCAGGCGACAATGTCGGAAGCCTTGTAGTCCCTGTAGGGGCCTGTCTGTCCGAAGGGCGTGATGGAGACCAGGATGATGCCGGGGTTGATTTGCTCCAAGACCGTGTAGCCCAGCCCGAGGCTGTCCATACGTCCGGGAGGAAACGATTCGATGACCAGGTCAGCCGTCTTCACGAGCCTCTTGAAAAGCTCCCGTCCCCCGGGGGTTTCGATGTCAATGGTTATCCCCCGTTTGTTGGTGTTGTAGGCCCACCAGAAAAGACTCTTCTCGGGATCGACCTCATCGTGATAGAAAGGGCCGATTCTGCGGGCAGGGTCGCCCCCCGGTTTTTCAGCCTTGATCACGTCGGCGCCCAGGTCCCCCAGTATCTTGCCGCACAAAAGACCTTTCTCATCGGTCAGGTCCAGGACCCGGTATGGACCGAGCATGGCCTCGAATTTCTGTTTCGGATGCATGGTGCCTCGCGAATCATACCTCGCGTGTCCGCAAACTGCGGTTCTTGTACCCTCACCCCGTCCTTCTCCCGGAGGGCGAGGGGGATGCAGGAGATCTCAATTTGTGACCGCGCGCAGTATATCCTGCATAAAAAGATTGATGGATGTCTGCGGCTGACTCTATCCCACGAGCGTTTCGCCCAGCTTTCGGCATCCCCGAGGTGCGTGCCAGTCCCCTATGTCGCCTTCCAATCCTTCTGTCCTTGCCAGCGGCATAGGGGTCCGTCTGGCTTGGATGTTCCAGCTAATCCCTTACCTTACCCTACGAACACCTCCATTTGCGAGCCAAACCCCCGCCTTGCCGATGGTGGAACACATGACACCTGAAATCCGTATCCTAAGCCGTGCAGTCTAAAATCGGCCAAAATCGCCGAGATCTGTTCCCCGGCTTTTGGACCTTGAAGAGGTCCTCCGGAGCCATGGTATACCGGCCAAGGCCTTGATCATCGTCCCGGCCGGGCGGGTCTCGTTTTCTGTCAGCCTCGCCTTGCGCGACGCCTTGAGACATGCTTGGCTCCGCGTCGGAATGGAGGCGCTCGTAAGGTGACACTGCCCACCAAAAAGACGATTGCGCACTTGGTCGGGTGTGGCCGGAACGATGATCTATGCCCAGGCCACAGAGCCAAAGATTCGAAGATCCAAAAACCGGGTAAGGCTGGCGACCGATTTGGACGCCCTAATCCTAATCCTGAACGCCAACGGAACATCTGAGAAAAAGATGCCTCTGCTAACCCCGAGTCCTCCTATTTCTTTTCCTTGTCAATCCAGACATATCTGTCGAAGTCCTGATAAGAAGACATATAACCCACCAGCATTTCGCCGGCATAGCCCTTCACCCAGGGCTGCCAAAAGGTGTACTGATACTGCATGGGAGGCACAAAGGCGTATGCCTGGCTCAATATGTAGCGGGAAACCTCCTTCATGAGCGGACGCCGGGTGGAAGGATCGAAGTAGGCGGCGGCCATCTTGGCATAGGCCTCCTCAATGACAGGGTCGTTGACCATGCTTCCGTTGGTGGCATGCCCATGTCGCACTCGCGTCAATTCCTCACACATGGAAGCTTGCGTCCCGCTCATGACCATTTCCTTATACTTTTTCGAGTAGAAGATGCCGGTCCATTGCCCGTATTCTTTCACATTGATCGTCAGGTCGACACCCACTTCTGCCCAATAGGCCTTGATGATGGACAGCAGGTCCGCATTTGCCTGGGGGCACAACACTTCGGCCTTGAAGCCGTTCGGGAATCCGGCTTCGGCCAGGAGTTTCTTTGCCTTCTCCGGGTGGTGTTCGAACAGTTCCCTTGTGGACTCGGGAAGCTGTTCCATCGGCGTGTACATGTCCATGAACTCCGCAACGGGCATAACGGGCCAGCCCAGCAGCTCGGCATGGCCGCCGAACAGATTGTCCCTTATCGCCTTGTTGTCTATGGCCATGTGTAACGCGCGGCGGACTTTTGAATCATGCCAGGGAAGCTCAGGGTTATCCACCCTCATGAACAGGATGGGCTGGGAGTCACTGAGATACTCCCTGTACTTCAACTCGGGGTTGGTCTCCTTCAGACTCTTGGCGTCTTCCCAGCCGATCAAGGTTCCCATGGATCCGATCCAGTCGATCTTTCCCGTGCGCAGAGCGGCAATGCGTGTGGAATGATCGGGGATGATCAGGTACTTGACGCCGTCCAGGTAGGGAAGCGGATTGTCCGGATAACGGGGATCCTTCATCCAGAAGTTCGGATTTCGCACGAAGGTCGCGGAGCTGTCGTGGACATAGTCCGTCAAGAGGAACGGACCGGTTCCGACAGCGTGCCTCCAATCGTTCAGGTCTCCATACTGCTCCACGGCGTCTCGGGGCACGACTTTCGTGACTCCGCTGGCCATCCTGTACACGATGCCCGTCACTCCGGGAAGGGTCTTGATCACCAAGGTCCATTTGTCGGTTGCCTCTATCCAAGGCCCGTCGTTGAGGACCTGGAAGTTGTCCTTCCATGGATAGGTCTTGGAATGGTATGATTTGGGACTCAGCCAGACGCGTCTGAGGGAGAACGCGCAATCGTCGGCGGTCATCTCCCTCCCGTTGGTGGGGGGTTTGTTATGGAAATACACTCCCTTGCGGATGTGGAAGACGAGTGTCTGGCCATCGACCAGTTCCCAGCTCTCCGCAAGACAGGCTGTCTCGAGTCCCACTTCAGGCATCCTGTTGTAGAGCCAGCTCGCCTGGTTGGTTCCTTGGGGTCCTTTGAGCAGATCTCCCTGAAGCAAGTGGTCATTGGTCTGGTAAAGGGTTGTGCCGTAAAAGTTGATATGGAATGCCTCGTCAAAAACCAGCGGAGACCTGTCCCAGCAATGGATGAACACACCGCCGTATCGGGGGGCATCCTGCCCGGGCGCTGCTTCCAGTGCCCGCGAGGCGAGCAGCAAGGACAGCGCGAGGACCGCCATACGCATGAACAACAAAGCCCTTTTCTTCATTTCCTCCCCTTTCCCGTTGAGTGCGGTATTGGTACCGGTTTTTCCGCCCTTTCAGCGAAACGCGAAACCACCTCCCTTCTCGGCCCCATGACCCGCATTTGCCTGCCTCCTTTGAGGTTGTCGCGGGCCCATTCGCGCTACAGCTTTCCCCTCCCCTTTCGTCGCGTCACGAAAATCCCGAGCCTTTGCAACAGCATACTGCGCGCGGTCACAAATTGCGGTTTCCTACATCCTACTCGCCCTCTGGGAGAGGGCCGGGGTGAGGGCGTTAAGAGCGCAATTTGCGGATGCGCGAGCCATGTCCATCGCATCAGGATCGGGGCGGCTTCCAGATGCCGGGGATCGTCTGTCCGCAGTAGAGGCAGCGTCCGTCCTGGAGGCCCGAAACCTGGACGTCGTACCCTGTGCGTCGTACAAGGAGCTT
>ENA-OSEO01003081-OSEO01003081.1-sediment-metagenome-genome-assembly--contig:-NODE-3081-length-20818-cov-5.682416_pt1 | contig 20818 bp, 18 predicted proteins | sample MGYA00237883_ERZ534232 | MGnify/ENA metagenome assembly ERZ534232
CCTTTAAAATGGATAAAAAAATTTCATGAATTTGATCATTAACTTTACCCCCACCGGCATGATCCCAAACAAGAACATGACACATCATGTGCCGATAAGCGTTAATGAGATCATAGAGGACGTACATGAAGCTTTTGAACTCGGAATTACGATGGTACATCTCCATGCTCGAGATGAATCTACCGGTGAACCGACGTACAGCGCTGAAGTCTACCGTCGTATTATAGAGGGAATCCGAAAATTTTCAAAAGACCTGGTCGTATGTGTCTCATTGAGCGGGCGAACATTTAAAGAATTCGGAAAGCGAGCCGAACCCCTTCAGATTGACGGGGACCTGAAACCTGACATGGGGAGTCTGACGTTAAGCTCGGTAAACTTCAATCTGGAAGATAGCGTGAATTCGCCCAAAATGATCCGGTCGCTGGCCAAGGAGATGAAGCAAAAGGGAATATTGGCAGAACTCGAAGCCTTTGATGCCGGGATGATTAACTATGCCAAATATCTCGAAAAAAAAGGATTGCTTGAGGCACCTCATTATTTTAATCTAATTCTTGGGAATATTGCATGTGCCCAGGCAGACTTGCTTCATCTGGGGGTCATGGTCCGGGACTTGCCACCCCATTCATTCTGGAGTGTCGCTGGTATCGGAAATGCTCAACTCATGATGAATTCGACTGCCATCGCATTCGGCGGCGGGGTGAGGGTTGGCCTGGAAGATAACATTTGGTATGATAATAAACGCACCAGACTTGCCAGAAATATTGATCTTATTCGCCGCGTACATATCCTGGCCGATGCTAATGAAAGGAAGATTATGCCTCCGTCTGAATTCAGAGCATTACTCAATCTGGAAAAGGGTGACGGACGGTATGGTAGAAAATATATTGAAGCTTAGCTTGAATCCCAAGTCTGTTTGAACGTTTGATAGTGTTTAATTGAAATGGATAATAGGAAAAAAGAGTGATGGTTTTTGATGACTATGAAATATGCCTTTATCGCTCCGAATTTTTTCCACTGGTTATCGATCTGTTGCAATATCTCTTAGGTAGCGATGAGAACAATAATAGATCCTATTTCAAGTGGAAGTATGATGAAAACCCTTACACTGAATCCCCGCTCGGGATTGTGACCTTGTTTGAAGGAAAAGTGGTTGGATTCAGAGGATATTTTGCCACACGGTTTCAAATAAAAGGAAAAAATGATAAGATCATCTCATTATGTCCGGGAGATACCTGCGTTCACCCGGACCACCGCCGAAAGGGATTGTCAGTGATCATGGGAAACAGGGCTTCTGAAGAATACACAGGAAAGTACCCTTTTTTTTTGAATCTGTCTTCGACAAAAATTTCCTTGCCCGGCTACCTGAGGATGCGTTTCCTTCCTCTAAACTCAAAAACATATCTGACAAAATGCAGTATGGCTGGACTGGTTAAGTATCTATTCAATGCAAAGAAACGATTTGATCAAATTGATCCGAAGATAAAATTCGGAATATTTGATGATATCATCGTTTCCCGGCAACCCAGGCCTAAAGAGATGCATGTTTTGATTGAAAGACAGGAAAATAGTGCTGATAAGATAACATTATACCAGGATGAGAATTTTTTCAGGTGGCGATATGCAAACAAACACAATAAATACATATTCCTGTATCGAAAAATAAACGAGGTTGTCGCCGGATATATCGTGGTTCGGGTGTCACCCAACAATCGGCGCGGCTATATTGTAGACTATGCCCAAGAGGATGAAACGTCCATCGAAAGAATTCTGAAATTTATCATAAAAGCAAGGTGTTTTGACGTTCTTTCCATCTATCATTTCAGCCTGACCGATACTATAAAACATCAAGTACAAGATCTTGGGTTTAAAAACGTCAGTTTATTTCGAGCCATTGAAAGAAGAGTTAATGGTGAGTTGCCCCTTCTGATTCGTCCGGTTAAACATAATTATAGTGAGAGCGATTTTTTTGTTGAAGGGCTGGATTTACGTGAAATCAAAAACTGGCATATCAAGGGAATTTGCTCTGATGATGCTTAAAATCGGATTATATTAAAATAGAAACCAGATTAGACATTCTTTAAAATACAATTAAAGATGGTTTCGTAAAAAGTCGATATTGCTCGCTCCGTGACCATTTGGGGGCGTTTCCATCGGTTCCGCTAAATTTCAAGAACTCGGCGCAAGCGCCTCAAACAGCTTGAAATTTTTAACGCTTCACCGCTTGAAACACTGATTCCCCAAATGCTCAAATGTCGCTCACAAAAGACTTTTTACGAGTTTGTCATTAAAAGAACGGGATGATTGGTTGCTATGCTCTCATTTCTGCCTGTTTTAACCTTTCATGATATCGATGCCCGAAGGTCTGTGACTTCCGTATCACCGGGAGTGTTCAATCGGGGCATGGCCAAACTTCATGCAAAGGGTTATCGGGTAATGAGTCAAATGGACGTCGTAGATATTTTTAGCCGTGGTGCGCGATTTCCGAATCGTTGCTTCGGAATCACATTTGATGACGGTTATCGGAGCGTATATACAAAAGCGTTTCCCGTTTTACAGCGTTATGGAATGTCAGCAACAGTTTTTCTCACAGTAGGAGATGGGGTGACAACAAAACAAAATGACCGGTTGCCCTCTATTAATGGTCGCTCAATGTTGAACTGGAATGAGATACGTGAGATGCAGCGATGGGGGGTTGAATTTGGCGCTCATACATGTACCCATCCGGATCTCACACTTATGTCTCCCAACCTTGTGAAAAAAGAAGTTTGTGCATCTAAAGCGATCATTGAGGATTCCCTGGGAATACCGGTTTCTTGTTTTGCTTATCCCTATGGTCGTTATAACCATCGGGTGCGTGATATTGTAAAGGATCATTTTTCATGCGCCTGCTCCGACAAACTCGGTTTGATTAACAAAAATAGCGATATCTATGCTTTTGAACGTGTGGATGCGTACTATCTTCGAACCGATCGGTTGTTCCGGATAATGTTTACGAGACTTTTCCCATGGTATGTGCTGGGGCGCACCATCCCACGCCGAATTCGACGTAATCTTCAATCAAGTTCAGGCAAACCATGAATCGACCATTACGCCTTTGTATGATCACAACCTTTTATCCGCCTTACAATTTTGGAGGGGATGGTCTGTTTGTACACCAGCTCGCAAATGAACTGGCGATCCGAGGACACTCGGTGGACGTAATCCACTGTATTGATTCCTACCGCCTTTTGGCGCGCAAAAATCCGGAGACGACCTATGATAATCATCCCAATGTCATCGTGCACGGTCTGAAAAGCCCTTTTGGATTTCTTTCTCCTCTGGCCACCCATCAAACAGGATTTTCCTTCTTTAAATCGTCACGCATCCGGCAGATTCTGGAAAAGGGTTTTGATGTCATTCACTATCATAACATTTCACTGGTAGGAGGTCTTAAAATACTTAAATATGGGAAAGGTATTAAGCTCTATACGATGCATGAATACTGGCTGGTCTGCGCCACTCATACGTTGTTTCGATTCAATCGGACAGCCTGCTTTAAGCCGAAATGTTTTCTCTGCGTCCTGACATATAAACGTCCGCCACAGTTGTGGCGGTATTTCGGCCTTTTTAATGATGTTTTCAAGCAGGTGGATGCCGTTATCGCACCGAGCCGCTTCTGCAAACAAATTCATCATCGTATGGGGATGAACCTTCCCATCGCCCATTTACCCAATTTTGTTGTTTCAAAGAATTCAGATTTGGCAGAATCCAAGCCATCGAAAGGCAAATTACCGGATGGTCCATTTTTCCTTTTTGTGGGTCGTCTGGAAAAACTTAAAGGTCTGCAGACACTAATTCCCATTTTCCGTCAGTATCTCAAAGCCCAGTTGTTGGTTGCCGGTACCGGAAGTTACGAACCCTTGTTGCGCCGGCTGGCCAAGGGCAGCGATAATATCCACTTTTTAGGCCACCTGTCCAGGCAGGAACTGCATACTGTTTACCGGCAAGCAACAGCCTTATTGGTTCCGTCTTTGTGTGTTGAAATATTCGCCTTGGTGATTTTAGAGGCCTTTAGGGAACAAACGCCGGTTGTTGTCAGAAATTTGGGCAGTTTGCCGGAAATAATCGAAGAAAGCGGGGGCGGGTGTAACTATGACACTGAAGATAAGTTGATCACTGTTATGGACCGGTTGCTTTCTGATCCGTCATACCGGAATGATTTAGGCCGTCGCGGATATGAAACATACAAAAAAAAATGGACGGAAGAAGCTCATCTAAAGCGTTACTTTGATCGGATAAATGACGTTGAAATTAATCGAAAATAATATCGTTTATGCGCAAGGACCAAGTAATGGTGTTCACATTGCCGTTGGCACACTCCAGGGTTTTGCAGCTTCATCCTTGAGCCTTCCCACAGGAATTCTGACGGCAGCCTTTCTCAGCAGACTGCTGGGTCCGGTGAATTACGGGGCCTTAACCGTTGCAGCTTCCATTGTTGTCTGGATCGAGGGAGCAATTACTATGGGTTTCAGCCGGGCAGCCGTTAAGTTCGTGGCCGAAGCCGAGGACTGGCGTTCCGTTTCGACCCGGTTTTTCCAGGTTCAACTTGTTGTCAGCCTATTGGCTGCTTTTATTTTGGCGTTTGTTGCGCCAACCCTTGCCTCATGGTTTAACGCTGCTGAACTGTCAACGTATCTGCGCCTCTTTTCTCTGGGTATTCCTTTTACTGCGCTGTTTAATATTCATCAATCGATTCTTGTCGGCCGTGGATTCTTTGGCAGCCGGGCATTTTTAATTGCTGCTTACTGGTTAAGCCGGATGGCGTTAATCTTCCTGTTCGTCGGGTTATTGCCGTCAGTGACCAGTGCAATTATGGCACTCATTGTCTCTCACGTCTTCGTATTTATCGTAGCACGGTTCTTTATCAACCCGGCGCTGTTCGGCAACTCTGATCTTTCCTTTAACAATCTATGGGATTTTGCATTGCCTCTTTTTTTCTTTGCTGTTGGATTAAGTCTGTTCAACCGATTGGATCTGTTTTTCGTAAGAGGGTTGGCTGGAACGCCACAGGCTGCCGGTTTTTATGGCGCAGCACAAAATCTCACGATTGTACCTTCTTTATTTATGGCGTCGCTTTCTCCCCTGTTGCTGTCAAAGCTTACCCAGTTGTGTTCCCAGGGTCAGAAAGAATCTGCCAAGGCCATGATCCAAAAAGCAATCCGGCTGACCTTCAGTTTATTGCCGTTTGCAGGAATGGCCGCCGGCGCTGCCAACGAAGTGGTTAAGGTGATCTACGGCCAGTCTTTTTTACCCGCTGGTCAGATATTGGCGATTCTTATGTTTGCTGCCATAGGAGTTTCCATGATTGTGGTTTCATCTGTTGCGATCATTGCAGCGGATCGACCTGAGTTGACCTTTTATCTGATACTACCCATCGTAATATCAGCTTTTGGGGCTCATTTCATACTTGTTCCCCGCTTTGGATCAATCGGGGCTGCCGGCGTTACGACCGGTCTTTCCTGGCTTGGAGCCTGTGGATGTATGCTTGCTGTATACAAGTTTTGGAGGGTTGGGCTGCCTGTTTCGACCTTTGTTCGAAGTATTACAATATGTATATTTGCTTATTTCTTGGCTTACTGGTGGAAAACCCCTGGCCTTTTACTTCTGGTGAAGCTGCCTGTAATATCGATGGTTATTATCATTATGATAACATTGCTGGGCGAATTCCGTAAAGATGAGGTTGCTTTTGTGCGCTCAATTTTTGATTGGCGGTCAAGGATGAATCCAAATAATAGAAAAGTTAAATAGATTAACAAGAATAGCAATCTATTTGTAGAATCATTTTAAAATAGACACACGCTTAACATGTCATCTTTTAAGAAATTAAATTAGAAAAATATGCCCTATGATACATAACAAATCAAAGAACGATCTTTTATTACAAAAAGAAAAGCTGTCCGGTACAATAATATGTCAAGCAAAACCGACTGTAATGTGGCTCGAAAGTACTTCGAGATGCAATCTCAGATGTATATCGTGCCCACGAACGTATCTGCCATTCTTTAAAGGCAAAGATCTATATGAAGCAGTATTCGAAACCGTGAAGAAAGAACTTTTTCCTTTTCTAACCCAAATTCATTTGGAGAGCTTTGGAGAACCAATGATGTCAACCCGTTTTGAATACTTAATGAATGAAGCTATTTCAAGAAACATACACGTCACATTTTGTACAAACGGTATGTTTTTAAATGAGAAATGGATTAGAAAATTTCTTGAAAATGATATATCATTTTCAATTTCTTTAGATGGCGCGAAAGCGGAAACCATGAAGAAGATTCGGCCGGGAACAGATTTTCGGAAAATAATTAACTCCATCGAGCTTTTCAGTAAATTGAAGGAAGAAGAGTATCCAGATTCAAAAGCCTCAATAAGAATCCTTTCTCTCGCGCTTAAGAGCAATATCGAGGAACTGCCGGACTTGGTTACTTTAGCAAATAGATTAAAAATTGATAATATTGTTATTCGACAGCTTATCAATTCTCTTGTTCATCCATTAAGGATTCGGAAGGAATTGCTGAAACATTATACAGATATGGCAAATAGAAATTTTCTGGCAGCAAAGAGCAGGGCAGAAGAACTTGGAATGAATTTAAGTGTTAAATTATTTGACACTGGGGCATCGAAAAAATCTATGAACAGAAGTTCGTCGAACAGCGCAACCTATCGTTTTCCACAAAAGTGTTTTATTCCCTGGGAGAGGATTCTTGTTAGGGTGAATGGGGATATTACCCCGTGTTGCAGTTCTGGAGAAATCATGGGGAATATTCAAAAAGATGGATTTTGGAAAGTATGGAATGGTCGAAAATATAGATTTTTTCGAAGTAAAATAAATACAAAATTGCCCCCATTGGATTGCAGAAATTGTGTTCAGTTTTACGGAATAAATCAGGGGAACGCCGATAATATCAAACGCCAGGAGAACACAACTCAAAGGACTTACTATTTCTTCGAAAGACAGAAGAAAATTATAAAATATGGCTATCATTATTTAAAAAACTATATTTAATCATCAACGATTTTAGGTTGAGAGGCATATGAAAAAAATAATTTTATCAGCGGTTATGATTACCGGAACATGTCGTAAACGTGCACAAAGAGCACTGAATGCACTATCTGAACAAACGATAATCGACCAAATGGAAATTATTATTGTAGATCTTGATGCTTCAGACTCTCCGCCTTTTACTTATTCTCCAAATATTCGTATTTCAATAATCCCAATGGCAAAAGACACTTCATGGGCGTCGGCAAGAATGACTGCGGTAAGAAAGGCGACTGGAGAAATTGTTGCGTTTATCGAGGATCACAGTTTTGCTAAGCCTGATTGGGCAGAACAGGTTGCAAGAGCATTTGCGGGACCTTGGGCGGCAGTAGGTTATAGCGTTATCAACGCAAATCCTGAAACCTATGCATCCCGCTCCGGATTAGTTTCAGATTACATTTTATGGATGTCACCGGTACATGACGGAAAGACCGAGCTCTTGCCAGGTAACAATGTTGCCTATCGAAGAGACCTCCTGACACAGTTTGGCGAGCGTCTGAAAGATGATCTTGGTGTCGATTTTAATATCCAAGAAGCGCTTAAAAAACAGGGACATGAGCTGGCCATGTCCGCCACCGCTGTTATAGCTCATCAAAATTACGACCATATCAACGGCCTGATTAAAGCCAACTATCATTATTGCAAACTGCTAGCAGCCAATCGTGTCTTATCACAAGATTGGGGATGGTTCAGGCACGCAGCCTATATTGTCGGTGCTCCTATAGGAGCTCCGGTAATCAAACTTATCCGAATCATCAAGAGTCTTTCCCGACGGCAGCAACTGTTATGGCCTTTTATTTCGGCATTGCCGGTAATTTTTATTACATTTTTCATCTCTGCTGCGGGTGAATCATTTGGCTACCTTTTTGGTGCTGGACAATCTGTGGAGGATTTCAACAAATGGGAACTAATGCAAAAGCGGACAAAAGACGAATGAAACCGTATGCCTCGGTGATCATCGCCGGTTATCATTCGAACAAAACCATTGGACGCACACTTGATTCTCTTGAAATGCAGACGATCAAGGAATTCGAAACGATTGTAGTGAACAGCTCACAGGAAACTACAACAGCCGAACTTATCAAATCACGATATCCGTGGGTTAATTTTCATCAACATCCACACAGGCTACTAATGCATGCCGCAAGAAATTATGGTGTGAGCATGGCCAGAGGATGCCTGCTTCTTTTTACGGATCCAGACCTTGATTTGTCCTGGGATTGGGTTGAACGCATGACCAAAGCACACAGGGCTGGCCATTGTGTTCTCGTCGGTGAGATGGACTGCGCACAATCGACCTGGATGGCGCTTGGTATTCATCTGACCAAATTCCACTTTTTACTTCCAAATGTAAAAAGAAAACAATTCGGGATTTCTCCAACAGCAAGCGCAGGTTATGACCGTCATTTTTTTGAGAAAATCGGTGAATTCTCTGGATCAATCGTTTGTGGCGATGCATTACAAAGTTGGAAGGCAATCCAGGCCGGCAAGTCGATCTTTTGTGTTCGAGGCGTTCCAGTTTACCATCAACATAACCATTCTTTGTTGCAGTTTACAAATGAGCGCAGGCAGCGCGGCCGAGAATTTATGACTGAGCGCATAAAAGCTGAACATTGGTCTATAAATAAGTTAAGGAAACATATTCTCTTATTTCCAATCATTCCTTTTTATGTATTGCTCATAGCGGCATATGACGCAATTGGTGCACGATGGTTTTTGCGTTATGTTTGGACAGTGCCTGTTCAGTTCGTTGGACAGTTGTGCTGGTGTTTTGGAGAACTTGAAGCCCAACTCGAATCAATTCGAGGTAGACGATGAAGTTTGCCATGATAACCACATTTTTCGGCCAGCATAGCTTTGGTGGTGATGCGGCTTATGTGGACCGGCTTTCACGTGCTTTACTAAAGCGAGGTCATTTAGTCGATGTTATTTATAGCCTTGATAGCTTCAACCTTCTCCATAAAGGCCACCCCCCTCGTTTCTATGATGCCCCGGAGGGTATAAGGATATATCCACTTCGCAGCCGATTCGCTGAGATTTTTCAATTAATGATACACCAAACCGGTAAACCATGTTTTTTCAAACGACAACTTGATAAATTGCTTCAGGATAATAAATATGATGTTATTCATTTTCACAATATTTCCTTAATTGGCGGAACCGGTTTGTTCAGTCTTAATGCTGGAAGTGAACAGACGATAAAAATTATGACCACCCATGAGCACTGGCTTTTATGTCCCCTCAGTTTACTATGGCAGTATGGCCGACAGGTATGTAAAAAAAAAGAATGCGTACGTTGTGCCATTAAAGGCGGACGACCGCCCCAATTGTGGAGGCATTTTTCACCTCCTCTGAACAAATTGTCACAGCTGGATGCGTTGATTTGTCCAAGCTTTCATACAAAACGGCTTCATACATTACCTTCTTTGAATATTCCTATTTATCAACTGGCTTATTGTCTCTCGGATCAATGGTCAAATGGTTCAGATGCAGCAAAAAAACGTTTTGCCGAATGGCCTCGACCATATTTTGCTGCTGCCGGTAGATTAGTAAAAGAAAAAGGGTTTCAAAATTTAATACCTATAATGAGGCATTTCCCTCATCATGATCTACTTATTGCCGGAACAGGTCCTCTTAAAGACAAGTTAAAGAAGATTGTCGATAACTTTTCAAACGTTCATTTTCTTGGGCTTTTATCTGAAGATGAAATCCCCGCTTTGTTTCAATCAGCTACCGCTGTTGTTATGCCATCACTTTTTCATGAAACCTTTGGCTATGTTGCATTAGAAGCCTTCTCTGTTAAAACCCCAGTGATTGTGAATCGGATTGGCGCTCTACCGGAACTCATCGATATGAGTGGTGCAGGAATTGTTTATGAAAATGAGGCTCAACTTTTTCATGCAATGAAATTATTGGCGGAAAATGAGAATCTGTGTTCTGAGATGGGAGAGAGAGGTTGGCAAGCGTGGCGGAAAAACTGGTCGGAAGAACTTCATATGGATCTTTATTTCCAAATTTTGGATGACCTGAGATGATTTTATTCGTGTTTATCAGAATGATAATTGGCAATTAAGAATCGTAAAGACATTAATATGGCAACATTTTATCAAAAAACAAACCTTTTGAAAGCGTTAATTACGGGCGATGTTGCCCATACAGGCCCTTTCTATGCCACTGTAGATCTAACTCGTCGATGCAATCTCCAATGTCCTGACTGTCAATATCATTCCCCTTTTTTGAATAAGTCTTCCCCAATTGACCAAAGAACAATGGATTTTCCCGTTCATATATTTGAGAGATTATGCTGTGAACTCAAAACAATGGGGACAAAAAGCCTGATTCTCACCGGAGAGGGAGAGCCTTTTCTTCATCCACGCATGTTTGACTTAATTTCAATAGCAAAAAAGGCGGGATTCAACATCATCCTGTTTACCAATGGAACGTTACTAAATGAAAACAGTATCAGGTCTCTTTTGATGTCTCCTCCCGATATTCTAAAGGTGAGTCTCTGGGCAAGTTCTCCTGAGGAATATAGGAAAAACTACCCGGGGTCTAAACCGGATAATTTTGAAAGAATTGTGGATGGATTGAAGCTGCTGAAATCCATGAAAGCTGAAAAAAACAGTAAATTCCCTGAAGTTGTTTTACATCAACCAATCAACAAACAAAATTTTAAAAATATTACTTCGAGGATTGTTATAGCGAATTCAACCGGATGTAATATGTTATCTTTTTCACCCACTTGGTCATGGCGCGGATCATCATCCCTATCTCCGGACGAAGTGATTTATTTATGTGCCTCATTGACCAGGCTGAAAAAGCGGTTGGATTCACTTTCACTAAAACACAACATCGGTCAGACTCTTTTGTGCTATAAAATCGGTGAATTTGTCTGGGAAAAAATACCTTGTTATATTGCGTGGCATCATGCACGTATTAGGGCTAATTGTAATGTTGTTCCTTGTCAACGATGCAATCTCACGATGGGAAATCTTAAGGAAAACAGTTTTAAAGAAATCTGGAATGGGAATGCATATCAAAGCTTCCGAAAAAAAAACACTTTCCCGAATCGGACTGGTATCTCTGGGCAAATATTGTGATTGCAGATTTTGTTGTTATGCAGGCGATAATATGCAAGTCCATCGTTTTTTCAGATGGATTTCACCATTTGTGCCTTGGCTTAAGAAGTAAAAGCGTGTTGTTTTCTATCTGTATAATATAATATACATAACAGCTTTGATCGAATGCATTTATGTGTAAATCTGAAGCCGGTTATGGGAGTTGAAATATGAGATCAAAAGAACGCTTTCGTGGTTTGCTGCGATCGCCAATACTGACGTGGGATGCCATCTTTCGGGGGCGTTACCGTTTCGTATACGACCAGATACCATTTGCCGTGAACCGGATGTCAATGAAAAAACGGATCAATCTATTTAAATCCGGCTTCAATCTTGTATACCGGCGTTTAACGCCCATGAACATGCCTCTGCATATGCAGATCGAGTTGACCAACTATTGCAACTTGCGCTGCCCGGTTTGCCCCACGGGCATCAGGGCTGTTAAGCGTAAACCAACGGCAATGGATGTCGACCTGTTCGATCGCGTCATCGACGAGGTTGGTCCTTACCTCCTGACGGTTTCTTTGTGGGCCTGGGGGGAGTCTTTGCTTCATCCCGAATTACAAAAAATTCTGAGTGCCGTTCGCAGACACAAAATCGCAGTTCTCGTGTCGACAAACGGACAGAACCTTAATGATGAACCGGTAGTTGAAGCGCTGACCCGTGAACCGCCCACGCATCTGATTGTCGCCATCGATGGGCTGACAGACGAGACAAACACCAAGTTTCGTGTTGGGGCGAAACTGAATCCAATTCTATCCGGGGTTAGACGAATTGCAGAGATCAAGCAGAAGAGAGGACAGCAGTTGCCCATACTTCACATGCGGTTTATCGTGATGAAGCATAACCAGCACGAAGTGCCGCAAATGGTCGACTTTGCGAAAACCCATCACTTCGATATGTTGACCGTTAGAACGCTATCGATCATCGATTCTGAATCGATCGATCAAACGCATCAAGATTTAATACCCAGTCAGTTAGAATTCCGGGCATACAATTATAAGTACGGGACTCGATTTGAGCGCAGAGATTATATATGCCAGGAGCCATTCTGGTTTCCGACCGTGTTTGCCGACGGCACCCTCGTTGCGTGTGAACAGGATTATAACTCTCAGCAATCCTTAGGGGTGATATCTGAAATGGTATCCTTCAGAGATCTCTGGTTCAGCAGGCGCGCAGCGGAGGTTCGCAAAATTATCCGCGATAACCCGCAGAGCCTGAGCTTTTGCCAAAACTGTCCTTACAGAGACCGTGAGGGCACGGATTGCAGCATCAAGGCTCATTTTCTAAACACCAAAATCGATTTTCCAAATTTGATTTAAAGTCGGTTCAGATGTTATGGGACGTAGACGCTATAGTATAAAAAATAAGCCTATTTTTGGCAAAAACCTAACCTTTTCGCCATAAAGATCGGCGAACATGTTTGCAGGAGATAACTTCATGAAAAGCAGACATAAAACAATCAGGCTTGGAATTATTGGCTGCGGTAGAGTAGCCGAGGAACGACATTTACCGGCACTGCAGAATCTTAAAGATGTTCAAGTGGTGGCTGCGGCAGACATTAACGCTAACAATCTAAACTCTATTTCAAATCGGTTTGGCATCGAACAACGATTCAGCGATTATCGGGCGCTCTTGGACCGTGCCAACGTTGATGCTGTTGGGGTTCTGACGCCGACCCAATCCCATGCAGAAATCGCTTTGGCGGCACTCGAAGCCGACAAACACGTGCTGATCGAAAAACCTCTGGCTTTGAATCTGACCGAATGTGACCAATTAATTGCTCGCGGTGCGAATTCGTCTTGCAAGGTGGTGGTCGGATTTAACCTAAGATGGCACCGACTTGTTCAACGCGCCTGTGAATTCATTCAGTCCGGCGCCCTCGGTCGGATTAAGGCGATACATAGCGTATACACACACTATCGTTTAGGAGAAAACGCTCCGGACTGGCATAGGAAACTCAAACTCGGCGGCGGCGTCTCTTTCAACGAAGCAGTGCATCACTTTGATTTGTGGCGATATTTGATCAAAAGCGAGGTTGAACAAGTTTTCTCATTCAGCCGCCCGTCATCACACTATGAAGATGAGACTCATGTTACCAATGCATGTTTGTCTAACGGAGCTCTGGCAACAGGTGTATTCACTTTTAAAACAAGCCCGACCAGCGAAGTTGAAATTTACGGTGAGAATGGTCGACTCCATCTATCTTTATATCGATTTGATGGCTTTGAGTTTTTTCCACACGATATCTATCCCGGTAATATCATGGATCGTCTGAAGAAAACTATGTTCACTTTGGTTAAACTTCCTCGGTCAATTCCGATCATGCTCCGGGGAGGGGATTTCGCGGCGACATTCTATTATTTGTGGGAGCATTTTATCGATTGCATAAACCGAGACAAAGCCTCTGAATGTACCCTGGATGATGGAAAATGCGCCCTGCAGGTCGCACTAGCGACCATGGAGTCGGCCACTTCAGCGCAACCGATTCAGATCCGGATCGGGGATATTTAAATACAACTAGAGACAACTCATGTCAACTCGACCAAATTTTTCGATTATTATTCCTACTTGCAATCGTTCGAGCCAACTGTCTGTCTGCCTCGAGTCGATTGTGCATCAAGAGTATCCATATTCAAATTTTGAAGTGATCGTCATCGACGATGGAAGCAAAACTCCTTTAGAGCCTGTAGTCTCAAAATTTCACGACCGCCTGAATCTGACACTTTTGACTCAGCAAAACCGAGGACCGGCATCAGCACGAAATACAGGCGTTGCAAAAGCCAGGGGTCGTTATCTCGCCTTTACTGACGATGACTGTGCACCTGCTCCGGACTGGCTTCAAAAGTTTGAAAAGCGGTTTGATACCAAGCCCAACCTTTTAATCGGAGGACGAACGATTAATGCGTTGACAGACAATCCATATTCAACTGCCAGTCAAGTCCTGATCAATTACCTGTATGAATATTACAACGCCGATAAGAACAACGCCGGTTTTCTGACCTCAAACAACATCGCCGTTTCCGCAGAATCATTTCGTACCTTGGGTGGATTCGATCCAGGATATCCGGGTGCAGCTGCCGAAGACCGTGATCTTTGTGATCGATGGCGGTTTTGTGGATATGGTATGATTTATGCTCCCGAGGCCATTGTTTATCATCAGCACCATTTGAGCCCGATGACATTCTTGAAACAGCATTTTGGTTATGGGCGCGGGGCTTTGCGTTTTCATAAAGAGCGTTCTATCCGTTCAGCCAAAAGCCTTCGATTGGAACCGCCATCGTTTTATATCAATATGATGCTTTACCCGTTTTTGAAAGAAAAACGTAAACGAACGATCTTTATAGCTACTTTGCTGTTCTTAAGTCAAATGAGCAATGCAGCAGGATTCTTTTGGAGTTGGACAAGTCAGACATTGCGTCGAAGACGTATAAGGAATAATCCTTAACACACTGTAACGTGAATTAAAAAGACCGATCAGAATATAGTAATCAAAACCAACACACCGTAAGTATGTTTTGTGACCTTAGTATAGTTCGGTCTAATGCTTTAAACAAAAGGTGTAAACATGATCGAGTACCAGGAACCCTTCATAAAGCTTCTTCAGCGTCGCTCCAGATTGTTACGCGGACTCATCAACGGTGAAAAGGCTTACACAGGGCCCTTTTGGGCAGATTTAGATATTACACCGCGATGTAATCTTCGGTGTAGGAGTTGTCTTTATCATTCACCCTTGGTCACCAAGCCAAAGGAATTCAACCCCGAGGTTCGTGACATTTCGGTCGATTTTGCCCGTCTGGTGGCGCGAGATTTGGCAGCTTTGAATACCCATACCATCATTATTCAGGGTGCGGGCGAACCGTTATTACATCCCGGGCTCTTCGATATCATCGCCGTGATGAAAGAGGCGGGTCTCCATTGCCGGCTTCTTACAAACGGCACACTCATAGACGATTCTATGGCCGAAGGGTTCATCGAGGCGGGACTCGACAGCTTAAGGGTGAGTATCTGGGCCAATGCTCCCGAAGAGTTGCAGGGTAATTCCCTCAAAGAGGATACGAAAACTTTCAATAAAATCCGCCGTGGCCTCGGGGTGTTGAATAAAGCCAAGGTTAAGAAAAGAGTCTCCTTCCCCAAAGTCGAACTCTATCAGGCTGTGAACCGAAACAACTATCAGAGTGTTGCCGGTCTTGTCGAGCTGGCCCAAGAGCACAATTGCTCAGGTGTCCACTTTGCGCCTCTCCTGACACGGCGTGGACAGCTTGACGAATACTCGTTATCACCCGAACAGGAAAAGGTTTGTCTTCAAAACCTCGACAAGGTTCGACCCTGGATGGAAAAACGGGGAATCAGTCACAATATCGATCTCCTCAATTTGCGGTTCAGTCAAGGTAAACGTGTCTGGCAGCAGGCTGCCTGTTTTACACCTTGGTTTCGGATGCAGATTCTCGTTGATGGAACGGTAAAAATTTGCCGAGGTTGTGATAAGGCTTTCGGCCGTTTCGACAAGCAAAGCCTTGGCGAAATCTGGAACGGGTCGGCACTGCGGGCTTTCAGACGAAAGGTCTCGACAAGAGAAGGTTTAGTGGACGTTGCCAAAAAAAGTGATTGTTATGCCTGTTGTTTTTTTGGTGACAACTGGCGAATCGAGCGCATCTACCGCTGGCTTCGCCCCTTTGTCGAATGGTCAAAAAGGTCATCCGCCGTATAAATAGCCAATTGATAGTTCACAACTCCATCGTTGTCAGTTGGCCGTCAAATGGAAACGAACATATAGTTTGTGTTATATTTTCTCTTTTATCAGAATAATGGTTTATGAATTTATCAGTTTATCTATGGAATATAATTATATCTTGTTTCATTATATAGATGACCTCCTTTACGTCCGAGTTCAAAGTAAAACGCACCAATGATTAAGATGATAAAAAGAAGCCCCGATTTTGTTAACGAGTAATGGTTTGTCTTGCAGGTTGCTTTAAATACTTTAAGTCTCTCCTTGGTGGTCAGTGACCTGGCGTTTTTGATTTTGTTATAATTTTTAAAACTTTTCCCATAAATGTATCGCTTTCGAAAGTAGGCATATTGATTTGAAATTTCCAGGTGCCGCACGGTGATATTATCGAAGTAGCGAACAGCATCACACGAGTAATCATCCACCACACGGCGTACAAAAATGACATCTGAACCTCTTGAAATTTCTAAAAATAGGCCCAATCTATCGAATAGTTCTTTGCGAGTTGCCATGTTATTGGTATATCCGTAATATACGGTTTTATCGTCATTGGAAAAAGCATAGGCTGCTTTCGCAGCCTCATACCCTGTTAGCATGGAAAGGATATATGAATCGGAAGCAAACTGATTTCTGCCAATAATAACATTGATTTCAGGTTGACGAAACGCATCTTCAATATTTCGCAGCCAGTCGACAGAAGGTTCACAATCGGCGTCGGTAAAGGCGATAATCTCTCCCTTTGCATGTAAAATACCTTTATTGCGAGCAGCGTACGATCCTTGTTTATCTCGCTTCAGATACTTGATATCCGGATATCGTTTTATGATTTCCGGAGAGCAATCCTTTGAATTGTTGTCAACCATGATGATTTCGTAGTGATCAACGGGATAATTTTGCGATAGCAGGGCTTCGATGCAACCTTCAATATAGGTTTCAGAATTATAGACAGGAACAACCACGGAGATTTTTATTTCATTCTCCTTCATCTTAGAAGGATTCCATGTTTATATCTATTGAAATAGGATAATCTGACATGATTCATCTTTCATTGACAGGCTACTACTTCCCAGATGTTTATTTTTTTTACTATGGGATCGACCCCCCCTGAAAAAACGATGAATCCGAAAATTTCTTTTACCCAAGCAATGTTTATATGCGGATCAATAAGTGCAATGTCAGGTATTATCATGCAATCCTATAATATGGGTGGTGATAGAATTTGTTGATGATTATTTAGTGTAATGGTAAATTTTTGATTAACGGGAGGATTGAAATCAATCATGATGAATTAGTTAGATGCCAAAATACGATTTTAGTATTTTCCTATATTTTTTCCCTAACCACCATGTCAAATTAAATATTCCATCCTCACGCCTTATCCAAGACATTTGCCAATGGTGAATACAAAAAGTATATTCTGTAACGCAATTAGAATTGAATCTTTTCCACCATGGATAGGGATAAAAATATTCTACGGGAAACACTTTAACATCACCAACCTTTTGCAATCCATATTTTTTTAACCCCATTTTTGTTAAAATTTTTGTAAATATCACTGGACCACGATTAAAATGTCTCCTTTTATTTAATCCCTCCAAGGTCAAATCAATACATTTTTTTAAAAATGGATGTTCTGAAGTTGATCCAATTACAGCATTATTAACCCAGTGAGACTCTTTTTCTTCTTGCTGGAAACCCACGAAACAATTCTCACCCAACAACGTATCAAATTTCTTTACTACTTCAACATCAGTATCTAAATATATTCCTCCTTCATTATATAAAGCATATAACCTAATGAAATTAGAAAGTTGTGACCAGAGACCTTTGTCATGGCATTCTCGTGTAAACTTAAAATCCATTGGTGAATTTGATTCGCACCATTTCTTTATTTTGTAGTCAGGCATATAGCGTTTCCAACTATCTAAACAATGCCTTTGAAGGGAATTAAAGGGTTCATTTCCATACCAGCAATAATGAATAGTTTTAGGAATCAATTTAACTCAGCTTCACCCAAATATTTTTTGTAGAAAAACAGATAAAATAGTATTAAAAAAAAATGATAAACGTATTTTAGCCTTGACTTTCTTACAAACCATCCCAAAAATTTTGATAACGTTCAAGGGCAAGTTGAACAAAGCGAAATTCCATAACTGGGAATGCAAGCGGATGAAAAAACGCTTCAGAAGCGGGGTATGTGAGCCTCCCGAGGCGGACGAGCGTTTTGAAGCGACTCGCAACCCCGCCATCGAGATTAAAATGCTCTTTTAAATGATTTGTCATAATAGTCCATAGTTAATAGTTATTATGTTCAAATAATTATCGAATTCCTACCTGTGAAAGTAAACTAAACTTTGTAAAGATATTAGCAAAAAGATCAATCTTTTACAATGCAATTAATGTTAATCAATATTTTTTCTTTGTCTTGATTTAATATTTTGGACCTTTTAAAATCAACCATACCTTGTGCATGTCTTCAAAACTCAAAAACTGAAGCGCTTGCGATGCAAAAACAGGGAATGAAAACAAGCGCTTGTTTGAGTTATTTTTGTTATTAATGTGAATTTTCTGTTGCTCAAAGGAGTGTACAGAAACTAAATTAGAGCCACTTTTATATTATGCCCAAGTTGACCAGTCAAATTCACCAGTTAGAAATTCCGTTTGAACCAGACGCGGACCATGCTTGGAAGCCTTGCCACATATTCAATGGTTCGACCTCCGATAATTGGGTCCTAAGTTGCCATGTATCTGCACTCAGACAAGGCAAATCTCCCCACCCGCCACACCGGCATCCAGAGGAAGAAATCCTCCTTGTGCTTGCTGGGGAAATCGATCTGATTCTACCAGATCGTCCATTTTTCCAGGGTGAGAAGAGGTATCGACTAAAAAGAGGCCGGTTTGTTTACTACCCCGCAGGTTATGCACATACACTGGAGGCTATGAGTGAAGATCCAGCCAACTACATCATGTTGAAATGGAGCTCCTATCCGACCAGAAAAACCCCTCACATGCAGTTTGGCATCTTTACCACTATAGAGGATTCTTCAGAGGTTAATATAGATACTGGGAACGGATTCCGTACGCATCTAATGTTTGAAGAAAGGACCGCCTATCTTCGCAAACTGCACTGTCATACTTCTATCCTTGCTCCCCATTCTGGCTACAGTACACATATTGACCATTATGATGTGGTAATTATTATCCTAGAAGGTGAAGTGGTGACGCTTGGTGAGAAATTGAGACCGAATGGTGTCATTTACTATGCAGCCGGTGAACCGCATGGTATGAAGAACCCCGGAGAAACAACGGCTCGTTACCTGGTCTTTGAATTTCACGGGATCCATGCTGGATTCGGGGATAGATGTCGCATATGGATACGCTCTTTACTAACCAGATTGAGTGATCCAAAGGATTTGATAAAGGGACTTGTGAGATTTGTCAAGCGTCTTAGGAGCTAGGAGCAATCTAACGACTTTCGCACTCAAAGGGAGTGAAGGAATATAATACCACAAATATATAAGGTCAGCTTAAGTGTCAAAAATTAAACCAACGAAGATTCGTATCGAGGCCTCGTCTTATTGTCAACTGAGGTGTCCTTTATGCCCAACTAAAAATAAAACTATACATTCAGTGGTGGGAAAAGGATTTCTTAAAATGCGTGATTTCAAAAGGCTCCTTGACGAGAACCCGTGGCTCAGGATGATCGAGATCTCGAATTACGGTGAGCCATTTCTCAATCCTGAATTGTTGGAGATTATTAAGTATGCCTACGAACGAAAAGTCATTCTGAGCGCAGACAATGGGGTTAATCTCAATAATGTGAAGGAGGATATACTAGAAGCTTTGGTTAAATATAGGTTTCGGAGTTTGCTGTGTTCAATTGACGGGGCCAGTCTTGAAACATATAGTATATACCGAGTAGGGGGAAATTTCGAGACAGTAATTGAAAATATACGCAAAATCAATATGTTCAAGAAAAAATATCAATCAAAATACCCACATCTAATGTGGCAATTTATAATCTTCGGGCATAACGAACATGAAATACCGGTAGCCAGAAAGTTAGCCGGAAAGTTAGAAATGAAATTCAAATTGAAGCTTTCATGGGACTCAAAGTTTTCACCTGTGCATGATCAGAAACTTGTGAAAAGAGAACTTGGTGTAGCTTCTCGAGAGGAATATGAACAAAAGCACGGCAAAAACTATATGTGGAAAATTTGCCACCAGATGTGGCATGAACCCCAGATCAATTGGGACGGAAAGGTGTTGGGATGTGCTCGTAATTTTTGGGCCCATTTCGAAGGAAATGCTTTTAGAGATGGGCTTATTAAGAGCCTCAATACAAAAAATATAAGGCACGCCAGAGATATGATCTTAGGTAGGAAAGCAACAAGAGCAGATATCCCTTGTGCTACGTGCAACATTTATAAAGGGATGATTTCAGAAAGAAAGTTTCTGAAAAAGCGGCCATCTTTCTCATACTGGATCGTAAGATTTATCCAACATTTTTTGTGGAAGCATTAAATATAATGACTCTACCTCTCTATTGGTTCAAGTTCAATTTTGTCTGTACAAGTTCTATCTTATTTTAAATTGTAAATTGGCTCAAAAGAAGTTACCAGCTTACGGTAACCTCTTTTGAGCAGGGCGAAGTTCCGGCTTCACAATATTTAATCAGAGAAGCAAAGAATTTAATTGTAACTAGTCAGCCCCGCCGCTGGGCGCTAGCACCCAGTTTGATCAAAAAAGAAACTTCGGAAGCCAATACGTCGAGGGAGCCGACTGGAGATTGGACTATTTCTGACTATACTGTCAATGATCGTCTTAATAGAGCCAGGCATGATCGCCGTAATGGAGCCATTTCAAAAGGCTCAAAAACGATTTCAA
>ENA-OSEO01003082-OSEO01003082.1-sediment-metagenome-genome-assembly--contig:-NODE-3082-length-20817-cov-3.684233_pt1 | contig 20817 bp, 10 predicted proteins | sample MGYA00237883_ERZ534232 | MGnify/ENA metagenome assembly ERZ534232
CGGACTCCCCCAGGACGATCACTGGAGTATCCGGGCTCTGGGCCACCTTGTTGACGATCTGCATGACATCGAGGATGGCGTCGCTTTCGCCGATGAAACAAGGCATATTCTCCCGGAGATACTTCTCCTGGAGGGCCTGGATCTCTTTGCGCATCTTAATGGTTTCCAGGGCTTTCTTGATGCTGAGCCGCACACCTTCCAGATGGATCGGTTTGATGATGTAATCATGGGCCCCTGCTTTCATGGCCTCGATCACCGTATTGATCTCCTCATAGGCGGTCACCATGATTACCAGGGTTTCCGGAGATATGGCCTTGATTTCCTTCAAGGCCTCGAGGCCGCTTATCCCCGGCAGGCCAATATCCAACAGCACCAAATCCGGGGCCTCCGGTTTCAAGGCTTTCAGGGCTTCTTCGGCGGTGGCAAAGGCCTGTACCTGATAATCCTTCTGCAAAGCGAAGGACAATCCCTGCCTGATACTTACTTCATCGTCAATGATCATGAGGGAAAATAATGTCATGGCAGCAGACCTCTTATTTTTTAGGAAGGTGAATAGTAAATTGCGTGCCTCCCAAGTCTGAGGAGGAAACCTCTATGGTACCACCATGGTCGGTGATGATCCTTTGACAGATACTCAAACCTATGCCTGAGCCTTCGGCTTTGGTAGTAAAAAAAGGATCAAAGATTCTGTCCCTGATCTCCAGAGGAATTCCCGGGCCGGAATCTTTGACGAGGATCAGGACTCCGTCCTTGGCCTTTTGGGTGGCTACTTGTATCTCCCCCGGTTTTCCAGTACTCCTCAACGCTTCACAGGCGTTAGTAATCATGTTGAGCAAAGCCTGTTCCAGCAGTTGTAGGTCTGCAATTACCAAGGGCAGGCCGGTAGCCAGACTGCTGTCAATCTTTATATTATCTTTTCGTAAACTGGCGGCCGTAAGTTTAATGGCAATATCCACCGCCAGATTTACATCGGTGGGGGCCAGTTTTAGTTCCGCGGGCCGGGAAAAATCCAACACCCTTCTGATAACCCCCTCGATCCTGTTGGAGGTGTCCTGGGCCGCCTCAATAAGTTCCTGCACTATCGCGGTGCTTGCCGGATCCTGAAAATTCTCCTTGATACCATCCAGGAAGACATTGATGCCCGAAAGGGGGTTGCGGATTTCATGGGCGATGCCCGCGGCCACCTGGCCCAGGGAGGCCATTTTCTCCCGGATGCGCATCAGCCGTTCCAGTTCCTTGGTATGGGTAACATCCGCCATATTGATCAGCATGGCCTTTTGACCCCGGTATTCAGTGACTGTGGACCGGCAGTTAACCCAGATCGGCCTTTTTTCCTGGGGCGTGCTGCCCAGGGGGATAAACCTCAAGGTAATATCGCCTTGGGACTGGTGAGCCAGGGTCCCTTGGCAGAATTGCTGGACCTTCGGCAAGTCATCCGGATGCCCGCAGGTGACAAAGTCATGGCAATTCTTAATATGCAGGTGGCCGAATAATCTCTGTTGTTCCGGATTTTGATAAACGATTTGCCCATCTTGAACAATCAAGATACCCATGGGCACGTTTTCCACCAGGCCCCGGAAGCGCCGCTCGCTTTCCTGAATAGCCGCTTCCAATTGCTTGGCCTCGGTGATATCCCAAATCACTCCGTCAATATGAGACACTCTGCCGTCTTCTCCGGGGATGGGCTTCCCCCTTTCGGCAAAGTGGCGGATAGACCCGTCCTTTTTCCGGAAGCGATATTCCACTTCAAAGGCCTGATCCAGGGCTATCGCCTGTTTTACCACCTCTCTGACTTTTTCCATGTCCTCGGGGAGAATAAATGTATCCAGGGAACAGGCTTCGCCGGAGCCTAAATCTTGGAGGGTGTATCCCGTCATGGACTGCAAGGCCTCGTTATAAAACTCCATTCTAAATTTTTCCCAGATGAAGATGCGGTAAACCAATCCCGGGAGGTTTTGGGCCAGCGTCCGGTAAGAGGCTTCGCTTTCCCGGAGCTCTTCCTCCATCCTCTTCCGTTGGGTGATGTCGTCCAGGACCCCCAGCACCCCCATTACCGTGCCATCTGCAGCCAGCAGCGGGATCTTGGTGGCGTCCACCCATATCTGTCTGCCATCAGCCAGGGGTATGGTCTTAATTTGGTGGTACTCGCCCTGCCTGGTTTGCATCACCTTCCGGTCTTCGGCCAGATAGATTTCTATCTCCTCCTGCTCCCAGGGCAGATCATGCTCGGCTTTGCCCACTATCGCCTCGGGCGTCTCCAACCCTGCCGCCTTGGCGCAATTTTGGTTGCAGCCCAAATAGACGGAATTGACGTCTTTCCAAAAGATAACCTGGGGCACGGTGTTTATGACCAGGGAGAGCATGCTCTCCCGTTCCCTGACGGCCTCCTCCGCCTGCTTTTGCTCGGTGATGTCCCGGCCCACTTCCACTACTCCGGTTATCTGTCCCGATGAGTCGATGAGGGGGAAGGTGGACAGATTGATATATCTGAGGTCTTCCCAACCCTCAAACTTAAAGGCCATAATCTTTTGGGTCGGCTGTCCTGTTTTTATTGTCTGCAGGGCGGTGCAATCCTCGCAAGGCTGGTCGGTATGATGTAAGACCTCATAACATTTCTTTCCCACCAGGGGCATTTCCTTGGGAAAGGCCCGCTCCCTGGCCGGATTGACCCGGAGGATGCTAAGGTCGCGATCCAAGATAGTGATATAGTCCTGGATGCTGGCGAAGATGCTGGCCAGGAAACTTTCGCTTTCCTTCAACGCCTGTTCCGCCTGCAGGCGTTCGGTAATATCCGTGTTGGCCCCACGCATGCCCTTGAGATTGCCTTGGTCATCCAGAAGGATAACGCCATTGGTGGATATCCACACAGTTTTCCCATTTTTATGGATGGTCCGGTGGATGAAATCCCGGGGAGGAATTTTGGCGAAGAATTTGTCAAGGGCTCTTTTCCTCATTTCTTCCTTATCTTCGGGATGGAAGAAATCATAAAAATATTTATTCAAGATCTCCTCCGGCGTGTATCCCAACAATTTCTCCACGGCGGAGCTTGAATAAGTAAATCTGCCTTCCGCGTCCAACTCCCAAATCCACTCCAAGGCATTATCGGCAATATCTCTAAACCTTGACTCACTCTCCCTCAAGGCCGTTTCCGCCCGCTGGGTTTCGGTGATAAAGCGCGCCTGCTGGATATTCTGATAGGCCATGGCGGACAGCTGACTGGCTAACACGAAGAGAGCCTGGGCCACCTTTTTGAACTTATCCGGGGACATCACCGGAACTTCATAGAACGCGGTGATGAACTCTTCTTCGGCCACTCCCAACTCCCGGGCATAGTCCCGTAGCTTTTCCTCATTCACCGTCTTATCCCGGACCTGGCCGATCATCCAATTGGCGATATGTTTGCCGCCCACCGAAATACTGGCCCCGGCGTTGCATAAGCCGGCGCTGAAGCAATGTTGCACATTGGGACCATCAAGGCAAAGCCGGCCCATTCTCGCATCGGAATCTTGACACCTCTTAACGCCCTGCTCCGTCTGGCGGACGATCTCGCCACATAAACGGCAGAACTTGCTGGGCTTGGTAATGGGTGTGCCCTCCGGGGTGGTGATGAGAGAGGCCACGCCGGTGACCTCGGCGAAGAGATCCTGGATCAGCTGAATATCATCCAGGCTGAAGAGGTCATCGAAGTTGATGTCTGCCGCATCATCCAGCGGTCTGCTCAGGGCTACCAGGCGTTTCCTCAGGGCCTCCTCCATCTGCCGCCGATCGGAGATATCCAACCCCATGCCCACCAGGAGCGGCCGATCTTCCATGATGATGCGCCGCCCCGTGAATAAGTGAGGGTGCCTGCTCCCGTCTTTGGAGACCAACTCCGCCTCGATACGCACCTCTCCCGTCATAAAGACAGTGTGCATGGCTTCCTCGATGCGCCCTCTATCTTGTCTGGCAAAAAAACCCTGGGGATGCATCTCGGCAATTTCCAGGGCCGTGTACTGGGAGACCTCCTCCAGGTTTTTATTCCAGCGCGTAAATCTACCTTGCTCATCGAACAGATAAAAGATCCCCGGCAGGCTCTCCATGATGGAAAGGGAGAGGTCCCTCTCCTTCCGGATTTCCTGCTCCATGCGTTTGCGTTCGGTGATGTCGTGACTCACCACCGCCGCGTAAGCTACCGTGCCGTCCTCGCTAAAATAAGGATTATAGGAGACATGATAGCACCCCAGCCCCTGCCGCCCAAATGCAAACCAGCCTTCATAGTCCACTGCCTGGCCGCTAAAACATTGGTCGAGATAGCCTTTGATGATTCTTTCAAAGGTATCTCTCCCCCAGATATCGGCCACGCTGGCCCCCAACACTTCTTCCCGGGTCCTGGCGTGGGCCTGGCAATAAGCGGCATTGGCCGCTTCATACCGGTAATTGCGATCAATTAAGGTCATGCAGTCTTGGGCGGTGTTGGCGATGAATTCATATTTAAGGAAAGCTTCCTCCGTCCTTTTCCGGGCGGTGACGTCGAATATTACCCCGCTGATATAGTCAATCCGGCCGGCGCTATCCAGAAAGATCCGGCCTTGGACCTGGACCCAGATAATCTCCCCGGACTTTTTGCGGATGCGGTATTCTCTCTCATAAGTTCCTGAGTTTTTCAGTGCGGTTAAGAACCTGCCCTTCACCTGGCAGAGGTCTTCTTCCAGAATCAGGTCGATCCATTTTAAGCGGCGGTTATCAAAGTCCTCTTTGGCATAGCCGGTAAGGCTTTCAATCTTCCGGTCGAAGGTCTCTATGCTCCAATCTTCGTAGCCCCGGAAGACCACTGCCGGAATCTGGTTGACCAATAACCGGTAATTTTCTTCACTCTCACGGAGGGCCTGTTCCGCGGCCTTGCGTTGGGAAATATCCCGGCAGACGCAAAATACCAGCTTTTGCCCTCCCAAGACGACGCCATTGGTGCTGATTTCCACGTCGAATATGGTGCCGTCCTGGCGCCGGTGGCGGGTCTCTAAATTATCCCCGCCCTCATCGACGTTTTTGATCATTTCTAACAATTCTTCCCGGTTCCATTGCACGTCCCAATCCCAAACATAGAGCTGGCGGACTTCCTCGGGAGAATAGCCCAACATCTCGGCATAGCGTTGGTTTGCCTCATAGACCTTGCCGGTTTCATCCAGGACCACGATCCCGTCTCGAGACTGTTCCACCAGGATGCGTCTGCGGATGGCCTCCTCCGCCAGGGCCTCCTCCGCCCGCTTCCGGGCGGTGATATCTTCATATACCCCCAAAACCCCAAAGACATCACCATCAGGCCTCCGCAACGGCACTTTGCTGGTATTAAGCCAGATCTTGCCGCCTGCGGGAGTGGTTTGCGGCTCGATAATGTTCATCTGGGGGAGACCGGACTCCATGACCCGGCGGTCGTCCGCCCGGTAGAGCTCCGCCTGCTCCTTCCAGCCCATGGCAAAGTCGTCCAGGCCTAAAAGCTGCTCCGGCCGGTCTAAGCCTGCATCGCGAGCGAAGAGGGTATTGCAACCTAAGTAGCGGAGGTCCTTGTCCTTCCCAAAAACCCGGACGGGTATGGATTCCATAATCAGCTGCAGCATGGTCATGGATTGCTCGAGCCGCTGGGCAGTCTCCTGTAACTCCCGGTGATTCTTAGATAACGCCTCCTCCGCCCGCTTCCGGTCCGTGATTTCCCGGACGTATTCGATCACTCCGGTGACCTGCCCGGTGGCCAGGTCTCGTAGTGGGTAAGCAAAGCTCTCCACCCATTCCGTTTTTTCACCGTCTTGGACTTCTCTTAATTGATAGGCAGCCTCGCCCGTTTCCATGACTTTATGGCAGGTACAATTTTCACAAACTTCTGACCTGCCATGGAAGGCGGCATAGCACTTCTGGCCCACCAGAGGCAGGCCGTGAGAAAAACGCTGTTCTAAGGCGGGATTCACCCGGAGGATGTTGAAATCCCGGTCCATGACCGCAATGCTATCCTGGATACTGGCAAAGACGCTGGCCAAAAAGTTTTCCCTCTCCCTCAGGGTTTCCTGGGCCTGGTTTAACTCAGCCAGGTGGCCCCGGATGGTGGCCAGCATCAGGTCCATCGCCTGGGATAAGGTTTCGATTTCATTGCCCCAGCGGGACACCGGGATTTCTTTCTGGGAAATCTCTTTGACCATCCCCAGGGCGCGCTGCTGCAGGCCCCTTAAGGGTCTGATGATGTGGAAGATCAGCGCGGCGCCGATGCCTAAAATCAATATCAGCACCCCGAGAAAGATCGTGAGGAGATGCTTTTTCTTTTCCTGCAACAGGTTATAGATCGGGGTGGTGTCGGTATTGACCACTAAACAGACAGTTTCATCGCCTATGTCAATGGGGACATGAAAAGAACTGGTGTGTGACTGGTGATCAATGTGAAAAAATGATCTCTTTTCATGGATGCTGCGGGTGATCCAGGGAAAGCCCATCTTCTGGCGTTCCGCCGGCGGCCAGGAACTGGCCAGAACCTTGTAAGGCGTGCTGAAAGAGATGTTGGTATGGGTGGCCTCGGCAATATTCCGGGCAAAGGCGTCGTTCAGATAGATTCCCAGGATCAGGACGCCATATTGCTTGCCCTGCTTGATAAGAGGCGCCAGGCTCCGAATGGCCCAACCCTGGGGGCCGTAACCTGAAGACAGTATTGTTTCTCCCGACAACGCCTCCTCCAGACCCCAGGTCCGGTGGATATCGCCGCCGCTCACCGCACTCGGGGCCTGATAGGCAATATTGCCCCGGCTGTCGGTCACTATAAAGAGATTCACCTCCATTTTGGACAAATGAAGGGACAAATTATCGACAGCATTTCTTAACAGTTCTACATCACCTTTTTCCTGATATTTAATGCTGCCTTCCATCAATACTGGATCATCTTTTAATACCATCATTAATGTTTTTATGTTGTTGGTCATATTTTCTATAATATTATTAACATAATAATTTATATCACTCGCTTTGCTCGCTTCTCTAGCTTCTAAACTTTCTTGCAAAGTACCCTGATATATATAATAGCCTATAAAAAGGCTAACACTCGATACTATTATCATAATAGATATGATAAGATATAAGATGCTGAATTTAAATCGCATAAATTATTCCTTATCTACCGGTATTACACCGTATTGTTTCATAAGCTTTTGACATTCCTTGGAGACAATGAAATCAAGGAAGACCCTGGCCAACTCATTCAATCGCTCTTCTTTGAAAATCAGGGCATAAGGCTCCAGCAATTTGTATTTATGCGACCGGGCGTTTTCCGGGGTGGGGGCGACCCCGTCCAGGGCCAGGGGATAAACGGGGGAGCGGGCCCCTTTCAGGGCGCTGAAAGTGAGCCAACAGAGGGAATGTTTATATTTCTGTACTGCTTCCAGCAACTTAGGATCAGTATGGATTGACTTGGCGCTGACGGGGAAGGCAATATTCCGGAATGCCGGCAACTGCTCCTGGATTACCCGCAGGCTGGAATCGCCCGGTTGCCGCACGAGCAGGCGGATGAGGCCGGGCTCGCCCCCCACCTCCCGCCAGTTGGTAATCTTTCCGGAAAAAATGTCTAGAATTTGGGCGATAGTCAAGTTTTTGACCGTCACCTTGGCGCCCGTGGCAAAGACCACCATATCCCTGGCAAAAACCAGATACTTCAGCCCGTAGGTCTTTTCTTTACCTTTCAAAGGCTGGGCTACCCGGCCCAGTATCGCCCGGTCGTCGCGCACCGCCCGGATGGCGCCGCTGGAGCCGGCACTGTCGGGTACCAAAACCCGGTGGTCCGGATACTTGGCGTTAAAGGCCCGGGCCACCCCCCGGAGCAGCACCTGGCAGGCGCCGGTGCCCGGGATTTCCAAAACCCCGGCGGTGACCGGCTGCGGGCAAAGAAATGCCAGGAGGGACAATAGAAGGGCCGCCAACAGACCCGAAGCTTGATTAATCCTAAGGCGCGGTTGCATGCTTCCCCCTCGGCCTGAAATCACTTTGGCGAAACTTCTGCCAGTATGGCGGCGTGCAGGAGGAATATTGCTAGCGGGAGATTCTGTCTGGCAAAAAGTCCAAAAGTCCAATTAAAGTTTTTTGCAATTCCTATGCCATTTACGAACCCGGTTTACCCGGCCAGAACCCAATCACTCATGCGCTGGAAGTCAACGAAGAATCAGCAGGTTGGGTCCTACGCAGGCGCTCCCGATTTTTCAGAGGTTCGCAGCCAAGAAAGAAGATTTTACCCGAATAGAGGGGAAAACCTGAACCTTTATTTACCGGTGACCTGTACCAGGGATACGGCGGGGCAGGACAGACAGGCGGAGAACCTGGGAAAGTTGGAGGCGGCAACCGGATTCGAACCGGTGAATAACGGTTTTGCAGACCGTTGCCTTACCACTTGGCTATGCCGCCCAAAATAAAAATGGAGCGGGAAACGGGATTCGAACCCGCGACTTCAACCTTGGCAAGGTTGCACTCTACCGCTGAGTTATTCCCGCTCGGAGGTAGTTCTTAATTTTTGCAAAAATGCCCGGGTTGTCAAGGGAAAAAATTCGCCAGGAATTAAAGAGTGCCTAAATAAAATGAGTCTGGCCGTGGTTTGCGACTGTGGCGGCCTGTCTCACAAAATGTGCTCCGGATCTGGCGGACCGGTACGGTTTTAGCTGTTGGAGCAGGTGGTCACAAATTGGTGACTAGAAAAGGGGTCACGGCCTTAAACCGTAACCCCTTGATTTTTCTGGTAGGCGGTACTGGATTTGAACCAGTGACTTCCACCGTGTGAGGATGGCACTCTACCACTGAGTTAACCGCCCCTGTTGACTAGAATTAACATATAATCAAAAAAACCTTTTTTGACAAGTCCCCTGACGCCCCGCGGCTTTTCTTTTTTATGCATCCGGGGCTGTAACCTCAGAGGGGTCCTTCAGTTTCTCCTTAGCAATTGGCTGCTGAAAAGGTATCATTTAGCTATCGTGGTTACTCCCTGGGAGGAAGGCTCTCAACGGACTATGAATCCTTTAACCATACATCCGAAATTGAGGTTTCTGCTATGGTGCCTGCCGCTGTTGCTTCTGGCGGCCCCGGGGATCGCCTGGGCCGCAGGCGGGGAAAGTGGTGGCCATCATTTGCTCTTCGGCATCGGCGTCAGCATCATTGCCGCCACCATTTTGGCCTACCTGGGCAACTTGCTCAAGCAGCCGTTGCTTCTGGCTTACATCGCCGGGGGCGCGGTCATCGGCCCCCAGTTCGGGTTTGGCCTGGTACGCAGTAAAGAAGACATTACCATCATTGCCGAAATCGGCTTAATCCTCTTGCTCTTCATGATCGGGCTGGAACTCGATCTGAAAAAAATTAGGGATGCCGGTAAATCCCTGATCATTACCGGGACCTTCCAGTTTGTCCTCTGCGCCCTGATGGGCCTGGGGTTTTTCTTATTGCTGGGCTTTACCATCGGCGCGCCTTATGAATACCTGATTTTCGGGGTCAAGGTCCTGGGCGGGGAATACGACTTGCTGTATCTGGCGGTCTGTATCGCCTTGAGCAGCACCGCCATCGTGGTCAAATTACTTTATGAAAAATTTGAACTGGATACCCTGGCAGGGCGGCTGACTATCGGGGTTCTGGTCTTCCAGGATCTCTGGGCCATTATCGTCTTAAGCGTGCAGCCCAGCCTGGCTAATCCCAAGTTGCTCAACCTGCTGATAAATTTTGCCGAGGGGGCCTTGCTGGTAATCATCAGCCTGGTCTTGAGCAAATACCTCCTGGGTTACCTCTTCCGGAAGATCGCCAAATTGCCGGAACTGGTGCTGGTGGCCTCCCTGGCCTGGTGCTTCTTCATCTGCGGTCTGGCCGGTTATTTCGACCTGTCCCTGGAAATGGGGGCCCTGGTGGCGGGCGCGGCCATTTCCACTTTTCCATATAACCTGGATATTATTGCTAAAATCGTCAGTATCCGGGACTTTTTCATCACCCTGTTCTTTGTGGGTCTGGGCATGGCCATTCCCAATCCGTTGTTGAATCTGGGAATGCTGAAACTGGCCGGAGTGGCGGCCCTGTTTGTCATTGCCACCCGGTTTCTTTCCGTATATCCCCTGCTCTACTTCCTGGGAAACGGCAACCGTGTCAGCCTGCTGGCCTCCATCAATCTGTCCCAGATCAGCGAATTCAGCCTGGTGATCACCGCCATCGGCATCAAATATAAGCACATCGTCCCCGATATTCAGACCCTGATCATTTATATCTTCGTCATCACCTCCGTTGCCTCCACCTATATGATTAAATCTAGCCATCTATTGCAGGGGTTCTTGAGCAAGGTCCTGAGCAAGGTGGGGTTTAGGGGGCTCCGGGAGGCTCCCCAGGAGGAGGCCAGGGGGGCTCCCAAGGAGGTGGCATTACTGGGTTTTTACCGGATTGCCTCCTCTTTCCTCAGTGAAATCCAAGAATTGAATCCGGACCTTAAAGAGCGCCTGGTGGTAGTGGATTTCAATCCCGAAGTCTATGGAAGACTGCGGGCCCAGGGGGTAAAGGTGGTCTATGGGGATATCAGCAATCTGGAGACTTTGCACCACGCGGGCATCGAGGAAGCCAAACTGGTGCTCTCCACCATTCCCGACAGCATCCTGGTGGGGATCGACAATGTCAGGTTAATTAAGCTGATCAGGGGTCTTTGCCCCTTGGCCAAAATCGTCGTCACCGCGGAAAACCCCACGGCCGCCCTGACGATGTATCAGGAAGGCGCGGATTACGTGCTGCGCCCCAACAGGCTGGCAGGCAACCACCTGGTGTCCATCGTGGAGCATCTGCTGCACAAAGACAGCGTCACCGTAAGGGAAAAGGAAATGGAACGCTTGCAGGGCCATACCGAGGTTCTGTCGTGACCATGATTGTCCGTCTTCTTTGAACCTATTCAGGGTTCTCCCAAAGCCAGGACCGGCCATCCTTCCCGACGGATGATTTCTCCGGCCAGGTCCACCACCACCTCGCGGGCGTCGATGAGAGCGGTGTCGCTGCCGACGATGGGGCCGGGAAAGGCCAGCAGCTCCCGCTCCGGCACGGGCGCGGCCGCCGCAGTCACCACCAGGCCCCGCTCCGTCCAGAGCTCCCGGGTGCGTTGGGCCAGCTCGCCGCTTTTGCTCAAAGGCGCGTCATAGAAGACGCTCACCGGCCCAGCCTGCTGTTCCCTCAGATAATTCGCCAAGAGCATCAGGGCCTGTTCGGTCTCCGGGGAGGCCCTGAAGGCCCTGGAGACCTGGCCCACGTCCCGGATGAAGCCGTCGTCTGCAGCCACCAGGGGTAAGCCCCGGAGCCCGCACTCCAGGGTGATGAGGACATTGTGGCCGTCAATCCCCAAAGGCTGGCCCGCCAGGTCCCGGAGGTGGCGCAGCTTGGCCCGGCGGGCCTGGGCCGCATCCGGGGCAAAGACTCCCCGGTGCAGGAGCTGCCGGGCGGTGTGGGCCAATTGATAGCGGTTGCCCGCCAGAGCCAGCGCTCCCCGGCGGGGATAGCCCCGGGCCAGGAGGTAACGGAAGTCCGCGGCGGCTTCTTTGATAAGGAGCAATTCTGAGGCGCTAATTATCGGCAACATGTCTTAAACGAATATTGCCTGAATTGCCGGTTAAATTGCAACCGCAGTTTGGCGCCCTTACCCGAGGTTAAGCTGCGGCCGCGGGAAAAAGCCCCTCCCCTTGAAGCTCATCATTACCCACAAGTTTTTATCTTGTGGATATTCCAGAATTAATTCCCTCTCCCCTCGGGGGAGAGAGTAGGGTGAGGGGGGGGTAAAGTAAATGTCCATCCTGATGATAAGAGGCGAAGGGGGGTAAAAGACGCCACCCCCACCCCGGCCCTCCCCCCTCAAAGGGGGAGGGGGAAAAGCCGTCAAGACTTTATATGGAGCATGATTAGATATTCTTCTGTCAGCAACATGAAACTGCTTTAAGGTCCGATTTACTCCATCCCTCTATTTGTGGATAATGATTAGCCTTTGCAATGATGGGGTCGGGGGAAGGGTGGCGCAACATTTGGGCTGGCTGGCTGGACCTGATTGCGCCATCCCCACCCTCCCCTGATGATTACCCGCCTTTAAGCACCCTTGGTTTTGGCCAGCAAATCCGCCAGAGTGATGGAATCCAATCTCTCAAACATGGCCCGGGACGCCTCCAGCCAAATATGGCGGGTGGGGCAAAAAGAGGAACGCTGGCAGAAGTCCCCATTATGAGAGCACTCTACCAGGCTGATGCCATCTTCCAGCACCGCCACGATTTCTCCCACGGTGATTTCCTCCGGTGGCTTAGTCAGCGCGTGCCCGCCCTTGGGGCCCCGCACGCTCTTGATATATTGGGCCTTCTTCAGAGGGATGATGATCTGTTCCAGATATTTTACCGAAATATCCTGGCGCCGGGCAATGGTCACCAGGCGAATGGGTCCGTCATTATAATGCTCCGCCATATCCAACATGAGCCGGGTGCCGTATCTGCTTCTGGTGGAGAGTTTCATGCTTATCCTCATGACCCCGGCCGCCCCGTCCTTCCCGCCAATGGGGGAAAACCCGTGCAGGTGGCCGCCGGGAGAATTTGCTCCAGGAACTAGTGGTGCGTTTCAAAATTAGAGGAACACGGCCAGGGTGGTCTTTCACCCTTTTCCCTAAAAGAGGGGCTTAGCCTTTAAACTCCGGCGCTCCACACCCTATTTTTTGTCCGGTTCATTAGGAAACGCGGCACTAGCGTAATTGCTCAACCTGGCTATATAATACTTTAGTATTATATAATTAAATAGTATGATAACAACCGACTCCTCCCTTGTCAACTGTTTAGGTATAAAAATATCTATACAGAATATTTAGAAGGTGTGGGGCTTATATGGGGGGATAGTCGGCTGGCTGTCTGTCAATTGACCCGTAGTTTATATTTTTCGATTTTATTGCTCAGGGTCTTGCGGTTGATGCCCAGGATGCGGGCCGCTTCCTGGCGCCGGCCCTTGGTGCGCCTGAGGATCATTTGAATGTAGCGCCTTTCCACTTCCTCCAGGCTGTACTCCCCGTCGGAAAAGACCTGGAATTCGCTCTGGCGCTGGGAGATGAAACTGGGCAGGTGCTCCGGCTGGATGATTTCTCCGTCTTCCAGAATGACGATACGCTCGATGGTGTGTTCCAATTCCCGGACGTTCCCCGGCCAGGAATAGGCGTAAAGCATCTTCATGGCCTGGCTGGAGATGCCGGTAATCTCCCGGTTGCCCCGCTGCCGGTACTTCTGGAGGAAATGCTCCGCCAGCAGGGGGATGTCGCCTTCCCGTTCCCTTAAAGGCGGTAGATGGATGGGGATGACGCTTAGACGGTAAAAGAGGTCTTCCCGGAAGGCGCCGGCCTTGATGGCTTCTTCCAGGCTGCGGTTGGAGGAGGCGATGATGCGGATATCCAGTTTAATGCGCTTCTGGCTCCCCACTTTCATGAATTCCCGTTCCTGGATCACCCTCAGGAGCTTGGCCTGGATATTGAGGCTGAGATTGGTGATTTCATCAAAGAAGAAGGTGCCTTGGTTGGCCAGTTCGAAGAGACCGTGTTTGGTCTGATGGGCTCCGGTAAAGGAGCCCTTGACGTGGCCGAAGAGTTCGCTTTCCAGCAAGGTCTCCACCAGGGCCGAGCAATCCACCGGCACAAACTCCTTATCCCGGCGGGGGCTGAGGTTGTGAATGGCCCTGGCCGCCAGCTCCTTGCCGGTGCCGGACTCCCCGGTGAGGAGCACGGTGCTGTCGCTGGGCGCGGCCCGGCGGATCTTGGCAAAGACTTTTTGCATGGCCGGGCTCCGGCCCACGATGAAATCGAGGCCCCGGTCCCGGTTTTCTGCCAGGGAGGGGGGAGCGTGCTTTTGCTCCAAGAGCCCCCGGGCCTTCTCCACCAGGACTTCCAGCTCATCCAGGCGGAAAGGCTTCACCAGGTAATCCATGGCCCCGTGCTTGATGCACTCCACCGCGCCCTGGATGGTGGGATAGCCGGTGATCATGATCACTTCGGTGTCCGGATATTCCCGGCGGATGGTCTTCAGCAACTCCACCCCGTCCATATCCGGCAATTTAATATCCAGGAGGATGATGCCCGCCGGTTGCCAGGCCAGGAGCTCCAGGGCCTCCCGGCCATTCGCGGCGGCATGCACCGCCATCTTTTGCTTGCCCAGGGCTTGGGCAATACCGGTGCGGATCGTGGCTTCGTCGTCCACTACCAGGATGTGCCGGGTGAGGTCAGACAGTTCCATGCTCTAAACCTTGCTCCCGTCTGGCATGGGGTTTCATGATCAGTATAATCCGCGTGCATCGGCGTATATCGGCGGTTAAAAAAAATAACCGCGGATGCACGCCGATGTACACCGATAATTAATTTAGATTATACTATTTTTTAGGCTTTTGCGCCTTTGCGCCTTTGCGTGAGAAACTAACAGGGAAGCAAAACCCGGAAAGTGCTGCCCTCCCCCAACCGGCTCTCCACCTCCACCGACCCCCGGTGGGCGTCGATGATCCCCCTGACAATGGCCAGACCCAGACCGGTGCCGATGATCTGCCGGGCTTTGGGGTCTTTTACCCGGTAAAATTTGTCGAAGATCTTGGGAATCTCCTCCGGATCAATGCCGATGCCTTTATCGCTCACCCGCACTTCCACGTATTCCCCGTGGGAAAGGGCAGTGACCGCGACCTCGCCGCCGTCCGGGGAGTAATTGATGGCATTGCTCACCAGATTCACAAAGACCTCGTCCAGGCTGCGGCGGTCGCCCTTAACCGGCGGCAGGTCCGGCGGCGCCTCCAGCTTCAGGGTGACCTTCTGGTCCGCGGCCTTGGCTTCCAGGAGATGTATCACTTCCTGGAGCACCTCCCCCAATTCCAGAGGCAGCAGTTCCAATTGCCGGTGGCCCGCTTCAATCCTGGCGATGTCCAGGGAATCGTTGATCAGTTCCAGGAGCCCTTGAATCTTGGCCTGGGCCCGGCTCAGGAGTTCCCGTTGTTTGGGGGTCACCTCCCCGGCCAGACCGTCCAGGATCACTTCATGCTGTAATTTAATGGCCGTCATGGGGGAGCGCAGTTCATGGGAGACCATGTGCACGAAGTCGTTCTTCATGGCATCCAGATCCTTGAAGGCCGTGATATCATGAAAAACGGTGACCGTGCCCAGCATCTTCTCATCCGGCCCGAAAAAGGGGGCGGAGATGGCCCGAAGGTGCACCCGGCCCTGGCAGATTTCCTGGGAGAGACATTTGGACGGCTCCGTCTCGGCGGTGGCGCACAGATCCTCTATGGCTTCCCCAAAGGTCCGCTCATTCAGATAGGCCGATAAGGGACCGGGCTGGGGCAAAGGCCCGGAGAGGCCGAGTAGCTGCATAAAGGTGGGGTTGCACAGCACTACTTCCAGGTTGCGGTTGGTCACCAGCACCCCGTCGGCCATGCAGTTGACGATGGTATGCATCCGGCTCTGCTCCATGGCCAGGGTATAGAGGTTTTTGGCCTGTTCTTCCTGGAGGCGCCGGGTCTCCCGTTCCAGCCGTTGTTTTTCCAGGGCCCTTTTCACCGCCAGGGTGAGATGGTCCACCCGGAAGGGCTTGGTGACGAAGTCATAGGCCCCTTTTTTCATACATTCCACGGCGTCGGCCACCGTGCCGTGGCCGGTGATGATGATGATGGGCACCTCCGGATAAAGGCCCCCGGCTTCTTCCAGGACCTCCAGGGCCCCCATTACCGGCATCTTCAGGTCGCAGAGCACTAAGTTAACCGGTTCGTCCCGCAACAAATTCAGGGCTTCCCGGCCGTTGGCCCCGGTGATCACCCGGTATCCCTCAGGCTGCAGCAAGAGGGTGCAGCCGTCCCGGATCACTTTTTCATCATCCACCACCAAAACCGTGATTTGCTCTTCCATGGGCCGAATTCCTTGCCGATGGGGGAAAAAGGTTAAAAGGGGAAAGGGGAAAGAGGGGAAAAACTCCTGTTTCCCTTTTAACCTTTTCCCCTTTTTCCCTTAATTCTCCGGCATCTCAAAGGGCGTCTCACTTTGCTCCGGGGACTCCAGCGGGAGCTTGATGGTAAAGGTGGTGCCTCCGGCGGGTCCGCTAGCCACTTCGATGGCGCCGCCATGGCGCTGCAAGACTCCATAAACGATGGACAGCCCCAACCCGGTGCCTTTGCCCGGAGGTTTGGTGGTAAAAAAAGGCTCGAAAATTTTATCTCTGATTTCCGCGGGGATACCCGGACCGGTGTCCGCAAAAGTCAGGACCACCCCCTCATTTCCGGCCGCCGGGCGGCTGCCGATGGTTATCTTGCCCTGGCCGCCCATGGCGTCCGCGGCGTTGAGCAGCAGGTTGGTGAACACCTGCTGCAATTGCCCGGGATCGCCGATGATTTGGGGCAGTTCGGGGTCAAGCTCGCGGTTTACTTCAATATTGTGAAACAGGGGCTGATGACTGATCAGTTCCACACAGCGGATGATGATCTCATTCAGATCGAACAGGGTCTTCTGGCCCAGGGATTGGCGGCTGAACTCCAGGAGGCGGGTGACGATCTGCTGGCACCGCACCGTCTGGCTGATGATCACTTCCAGGTTCTCCCGGGCCTGGGCATTTTCCTCCAGGTCCCGTTTCATGATCTCCGCATAAATGAGAATCCCCGCCAGGGGGTTGTTAATCTCATGGGCAACCCCCGCGGCCAGCCGGCCCAGGGAGGCAATCTTCTCCGCCTGGAGCAGTTGGGTCTGGCTCTCTTCCAATTTTTTGGCCATGCGCCGGTGCTCCCGCAAGTCCGTAAAAACGCCGACGCTGCCCACCTCCCGGTCCCCGTCTTTGACAATGGAGGCGGAAAAATTGACCGGCACTTCTTCCCCGTCTTTGTTGATAAAGGTGATCTGGGTGGTCTCCAGGGTGCCCGGAGGTCCATATCTATCGCTGCGCATACGGCGCATCATCTTCCGGGCCACCTCAATGGGATAAAAACGCCGGAAGACTTCGGGATCGGCGATGACCTCTTCGGCCTTATAACCCAGGATGCGCTCCGCGCCCTTGCTGAAGATTAAGGGATCACCCTTGGGGTCAATAACCACAATGCCGTCAAAGGAACTGCGAATGATGTTATTCAGAAAGATATTGGTTTTTTGTAATTGTTCGTGGACTTTGATACGGCTGGTGATATCCCGGAGATAAATGCCGGTCAGGGTGTGGTTGCCGTAACGGGAGGCTTGCATGCAGGTTTCGAAATAGAGGCGGCCGTTCTGACCCGAGAGAGGATGTTCGATGGTGCTGCAGAATTGAGATTCCTCCTGAAAGCCTTCGGACAACATGCGGATCAAATCCGCCGCCCTTTGGACGTGCTGGGGGGTCAGGACTTCGCCGAGGCGCCGGCCCATGAGGTCTTCCTTGGGCCGCCCCACGATTTCCCCCATCCGGGAGTTGGCGAAGATGACCCGCTGGTTTTCGTCCACCATCAGGATGCCTTCCTGGGTCAGCTCCGTGAGGAGTTCAATCTTTTTCTCCGCCTCCACGATGGGAGTGATATCCCGGACGGCCTCAAACCCGCCGATGACCCTGCCGGAAGGGTCGGTGATGATGGACGCGGCCACGGTTACCTGCACCTCGTTGCCCTGGCGGTCCCGGACCACCCGCCGCAAGCCGGTGAGAGGCTTTTTCTGTTCCATGACCTGCTTCAACACGCAATCACAGGTATTGCATTGTTCGGTATTGAGCATAGCCCCGCAGGTCATCCGGCCCACCACTTCGCGGCGGTTGTAGCCGGTGAGTTTCTCCATGGCTTCGTTGATATGGGTCACCCGCAATTCCGGGTCCACCATGAAGAAAGGCATGGGAAAATTTTCCAGGATGCTGGAGAGCGTGGCCAGTTGCAGTTGCACCACCGGATTGGTGGCCAGGTCTTGCTGTGCTTCCCGGAGAACCACCAGGCAGCCCCCAGGCTCCCTCCCCTCGGGACGTAAAGGAGTGACGGTAACGGTCAGAGGCAAGGCGCTGTCCCAACCGGCCTGCCGCAGGAGAGGCGCGTCTTTCAGGCCTTCCCCCCGTTGCAGACAGGGATCGTGGCGCAATTTGCCATCCGGGCTTAAGGGTATCCCCGCCAGCTGGGAACAGACGGGACAAAGGTCGCCCACCCCCAGGTTCTCCCCGAAGAGCTTGGCCGCAGCCCGGTTTAAGAAGACCACCTTTTTGCGCTTATCCGTGATGAGCACGGCATCGGGAAAGTCCGCCAGCAAGGAAGAAGCGGCCGCCAGCGGCAGGCTTGGGGCTGCATCCGCAGAAGATGGGGAGTCAATGGGCGTTTTCCTTGGCCTTGGGGTCATGGCCTGGGCCCTCCGGCGCCGCCCCCGGGACGGCCAAAGGGCCTGGGCGCTCCGGGACTCGGCGCGGCAAAAGTCTTTTGCAGGACTTGCACCGCGGCCTCTAATTCCTGCTGTTTGAGGACCGCGGAGACCGAAGAGACGGTACAGCTTAAGGCCAGGAGCGACACCCGGACCCGGGCCAGGGACTGCAAGAAGGTGTAGACCACCCCGTAGCGGTCTCCGAAATGGGGGCCATGGAAAAAAATCCCGGCCACGGGGGTCAAGCGCATGGGGCGAATTTCCGGGAGGTGCCACTGTAAAATCCGCCGTACTTCCGGCCCCTGGTCTCCCTGGGAGGCCGCCTTTAAGGTGCTGAAGGACAACAAAAAATCTCTGCCGCCCAACCCCGGGTTGGCCACGATGAAGGGGATCTTCAGCCCCAGCTTCCCCATATCGATGAGCGCGTGGGCGAACCCTTCCAGGATGGCCGTGGAAGAGATCGTGGCCCCCCAAAGGTCCAGGTCCGGCTGGGGTAAGATCCAATAAACCTTAATGACTTTCTCCTGATAGGTGGCCACTACTTGTTGCACCAACTCTTCCGGCGGGAGCTGGGCCTCAAAAAATTCCTGGGGAGAAGCGAAGGCAGGGAAATGGAAATGCTCGAAGAGTTGCTCCACCACCGCCTTCTCTCTGCGGGCCGACAAGACCACCGAGATGGCGGAGGGCGAACTGGCCAGGCCGTGGAGGACCACCCGGGCCCGGGCCAGGCTGCGGATAAAGGTCCCCATAATTTCCGGGCCTTTATCGTGGGGATAAACCGAGATCACCGCAGTGCCCCGCTGCAGGCGCAATTCCGTGCCCGGAGCAGCGCGGCTTTTTACCAGGGTGAAGGCTGTTTCCCCCACCTCGTCCGCCGTGCACATAACCTGGCGATCGCCCGAAAGATGGGTGAAAAAGGTAAGGTTGATCTTTTTCTGGGCCAGGGGGGCGCAGATATCGGCACTTAAACAGTTCGCACCCAGAGGAGAGGAGGACACCACGCAGGCGCCCCCCTCCAGGATTTTAAGGCCCCCTATTCTGATCCTGTCGCTTGTTTCCAAAGTTTGCCAGGCACATGCCGGGTGCACTAAAACCAGCGATTAAAGTAATCTCTCCACCGCTTCCACCAGGGTGGCCGCGTCCACGGGCTTGGGGATGAAATCCTCGGCTTCCACCGCCATCCCTTCCGCGTGGCTGTACGTAGTGGTGGGCACGGCTTCGCCCACCGCGGTGAGCAGCACCACGGGGATGCCCCTGGTGGCCTGATCGGCTTTCAATTCCTTACAGAGTTGGTAGCCATTCTTCCGGGGCATCATCACGTCCAGCACCAAGGCATCCGGCCGGCGCTTTTTGATGGCCTCTCCGCCCTCGATCCCGTCATAGGCTTTTCCCACCTCATACCCCTTGCTTTCCAGGATCATCGAGACGGTTTCCACCAGGTCAGGATCATCATCAACAATCAGCACATATTTTGCGGACATGGGGTCTCTCCTTTGCGATTGACCCATCTCAATATGAACACAAGAATTAGGAAATTACAAGGTTCATGAGATGGTTAGATATATTTCCCGGTGATGTTCCCGAACCCTCAAGGATCCGGGTTGCCCGGCCTAATTAAGCCAGCTGGGGCCGGGGATAAAGACCGATCCTCTCCACAATTTCCGGGACCTTCTCCTCCCATTCGATGGCCATGATATGGAAGCCCCGGATGCCTTCCACTTCCTTTAGTTCCTCGATTTGCTCCACGGCCAGGGTGATGCCCTCTTCGGCCTGGTTCTCCTTGGGCACGCCGCCGATGCGTTTCACCACCTCTTCAGGCACGTCGATCCCCGGCACCCGTTTCTGCATATACTTGGCCATGCCCACGTTCTTCATAGGGGTGATCCCCGCCAGGATGGCCACTTTTTCATGGAGACCCCGGTCCACCATCATCTTCATGAAGGTCTTGATGGTGTCCATATTGTAAATGCACTGGGTCTGGATGAACTGCACCCCCGCGGCCACTTTTTTGGCCAGCCGGGAAACCCGCATGGCCACATTGGGTCCGGCGAAGGGATTGGCCGCGGCGCCGATGAACATCTGGGGGCGCACTTCAAATTCCCAGCCCCCCAGGAGCTTGCCCTCATCCCGCATCATCCGCACGCACATGGCCAGTTGGGTGGAGTCCAGATCGAAGACGTTGGCGCAACTGGCATGATCCCCGAAGTGCTGGTGGTCGCCGGTGAGGCAAAGGATGTTGTTGATCCCGAAAGACGCGGCCCCCAGGATATCGCTCTGCATGGCGATGCGGTTCCGGTCCCGGGTCACCATCTGCAAGACCGGCTCCAGGCCCATCTGTTTGATGCGGATGCACGCGGCCAGGCTGCAGAGGCGGCAGACCGACGTCTGGTTGTCGGTGACGTTGATGGCGTCCACATAATCCTTGATCATCTTCGCCTTGTGCTCGATGATCGCGCCGTCGGCGCTCCGGGGCGGGCCCACTTCCGAGGTGACGGCGA
>ENA-OSEO01003083-OSEO01003083.1-sediment-metagenome-genome-assembly--contig:-NODE-3083-length-20811-cov-9.300714_pt1 | contig 20811 bp, 19 predicted proteins | sample MGYA00237883_ERZ534232 | MGnify/ENA metagenome assembly ERZ534232
GGAAAAGCATACTACCTCGTATTCTTCTTTATACAGGAATTTTACAGAGCGTATTACTCGCGATAGGAGCGAATCTCATCGAATCTGGCTTGCATATTTCACTCTACGGGCACGGGAACGCTGTTCATGATATCACTCACAATATCTTCAGGCGAGTGCCCCTTTAACCGGGCATCCGCCCGGGTAATCAGGCGGTGCGCCAGGGTGGGGACAGCCAGGTGCTTCACATCATCTGGGATAACGTATTCCCTGCCCCGAATGGCTGCCAGGGCCTGTGATGCCACATGAAGTCCCAGCGATGCGCGCGGGCTTGCCCCGAGTTCCACATCATGATGTTCTCTTGTTGCCCTGGTTATGGCGATTATGTACTCGTGCACGGATCTTTCGACATGCACCCTGCGGCACAGGACTTGAAGACCCAGCAGCTCAGATGTATCCATAACATTCACCAGGTTATCCAGCGGGTTCTCCCTCTCGAAGCGGAGTATGATAGCGGACTCCTCTTCTGGAGAAGGATAACCCAGTTGAATCCTGAACAGGAACCGGTCAATCTGAGCCTCCGGTAGCGGAAACGTGCCCTCCAGTTCAACCGGAACTGCGGTCAGGAGAAACTCCGGCCGGGGCAGGAAAATCCACCAGGTCGAGCCAAATGTTTCCGTCACCGGTTGCTGCTGCTCCATGCTTTTCCGCAATGCCGGGAGCAGAACCTGCCGGTGTGCACAGGAGGAATCCGCCTGGAACGTTTCGCCGATTCCGGTTGCAATGGTCAGGCATTCCCCTCCGGCATCTCCATGTATTCGTGACAGCTCGGCAAGATATTCCTCCTGCAGCGGGTATGGTTGCGAAGCCAGGCGCCGCGCCTCCAGTTCAAGGATTGACCGCGCCGAATTCATTTCCATGCGCAGCATGTTCTGCTGCCAGAACATGGTAATGACCAGGTCAGCCAGCAGGGCCGAGATGCTCAGAAGGAGAACGAGGGTGACAAGGAAGTCTGCTTTGAGCCCGGTCGTTTTCATGGAAAAATTTTGTATAAATTGCCTGAGTTATCCAAAGCTGCAGTGTTATAGTATCAATGTCCCCTAAAATTCAGCTAACCATCCTTCTCCCACTGGGAGAAGGTGCCCGTAGGGCGGATGAGGGGGATGCCGCCAAGAACAGAACACCCTCTATTCCATCGAAATAGCAGGATTCACGCATCATAGCAAATAAACTCCTCGTGTTCTTCAAGCCTTAAGGCTATTTCCGTGAGCCTCCAAGTGACATTTTTTGTCACAACTATGCCACAATTTGTCATCAAATAAAATCTGCCAAGTTCAAATCAGCCTGTTTAATCCTACACCGGTCATATCCTTTTTTGTATCATTTTCAATGAAATAGCAAGCTTTCAGAAAGGCAAAATAACCCTGGCACAAACCTTGCTTAAGAATGGCTAACTTCATCTTTTCTCGGATTGAGTCATTGGGGGCCTGAAAGAAATTGGCCAAAGTTGTTCGTAAATAAACAAAACAGAAGGAGAGGTAAAAAATGAAATTGAATCAGTTGAGAATGAGGGCGAATGAAAAAGGCTTCACCCTTATCGAGTTGATGATCGTAGTGGCCATTATCGGCATCCTTGCCGCCATCGCCATCCCGAACTTCCTCGGTATGCAGGAGAAGGCTAAGAGGCGCTCCGTCGAGGAAGGTGCAACTTCTGCCAAGGCTGAGTTGCACAGCTGGATGGATGCAGCTAATCGGGGAGAATCCGGGGTTGTCGATTTCAATGGTGATGGAGTTGTCGGAGCTACGGAAGCACCATCTCCAACGCTAACCGAAGTGCCTGTTGATTGGATTGAGGCTTTTGAAGCGAAAAAGGGGGGTTCCGTGCAGTCACCTTGGTTTACATCTCGATTGTTCGTGGTCAATGGTGGATCTGGTCTAGAAGGTGTTATCGACTTGAGCCAGGTGGGTGATAACCGTGGCATTGTTATCAGGGGATATGATAAAGAAGGTAATATTATTTACCAGGATTCGGTTTCTATCGATTAAAGTTGAAATAATATAATGTAAAAGCAGGGTTTCCTGCTATTGAAGCGCCACCGGTATTAAAAATGATACTGGTGGCGCTTGATTTTTGTCAAGGTAATTCAATTATGAAAGCAATAAAAAAAGAGGGTGCCTTTACCTTAGTAGAATTAATGATTGTAGTCGCGGTCCTAGCAATCCTTGCAGCCATAGCCATTCCAAGTTATTTGGGTATCCAAAAAAGAGCTGCCCGATCAGAAGCAAAAAGCAACCTTCAGGCATTAAGTATAACTTTGGAAGGATATATGGCTGAAAACAATAATTATGGGGCTGTTAACTTATATACATATTTTGGAGGGGCCTTTGGTCACTCGGGCAATCTGGAAAACATTGCTCAATTGGGCAATAATATATTATATGAATATCAAGTCAGGACATTTACATCTCCCTCGCCTTCGTACACAATATGGGCTATTCCAAAGCGTGGTATTGTTAAAGATGACATTACTCTGTGGCTCGATTCACTTGGTGACAAAGGGCCTCCAGGAGCTGGTTGGTAACTAAGTCGTGATATTGGTTCCCGTCCTTTCATTTCTTTTTTTAATAAAATCAAAATATTGTATAGCCTTTTTACCATAAATCATGAAATTTGATTTATATCGAAAAATATTTCATTTTTCGCTCCTGGCAGTCATAATATCAATTTGTTATTCAGGAACATTGGATAATTCCTGGCACTTTGACGATTTTCATAATATTGTCGACAACAAAAAAATCCATATTGATAATTTTTCCTGGGAAGAAATACAGAAATCGCTCTACACTAAAAGTGGAGATAGGACAACAAGGCCATTGGCCGTATTGAGTTTTGCAATTAATTACTTGTTTTCTGGTCTTGATACAACAAGTTATTATGTTGTAAACATACTTATTCATATTATTTGCTCTATTTTTGTTTATCTTGTCTTTATCATCACATTAAGCATTTATCGCGAAAAAAATGAAACTTCTATTCCAGATGGTCTAATCCAAGATGTTGCGCTCCTTGGCGCAGTATTTTGGGCCGTTCATCCTATTCAGACCCAGGCGGTGACATATATAGTTCAGAGAATGGCGTCGATGGCGGCCATGTTTTACGTGATTTCATTATATAGCTATTTAAAATTCCGCCTCCAAAAATATAAAGCAAAAAAAATATTACTTTTAGTATTAAGTATTTTTTTCTGGATAGCAGGAATGTTAAGTAAAGAAAATGCAGCTCTACTTCCTCTTTCTATAATAGCATATGAGATTATTCTATTCCAAACATCTATAAAAAATAACCTGAAATTCTGGTCACTGCTAATTGCAAGTGTGGTGTGCTTATCATTTGTTACCCTCTATTTTATGTCAGGAGAAATAATACAAACGATAGATAAAACGTATACAGTCAGACCGTATACGATGTGGGAAAGGCTTATTACTGAGCCGATAATACTTACTCGTTACATTATTCTACTTTTCATTCCTGTAGCTGATTACTTGACCCTTGAATCTAATATTCTTGCCTCAAGTGGATTGTTTGACCCTCCGATTACTATTGTAAGCAACATTTTTATTTTTATTTTAATATTTTTTTCTATACTTTTCTGGAAAAAATTTCCTTTAATTTGTTATTCTATAATTTTCTATTTTGTCAATCATTTAATTGAGTCAACTATTATAGGACTTGAACTATATTTTGAACATAGAAATTATCTCCCGTCTATGTTTATTTATTTAACTATTTCCTACTTTATGTTTGTTGTTTTTTTGTTCTATAAAAATAAAAATAAACACGTAATGTCTTATATGTTTGTTGTTTTCGCAACATTTATAATCTTATGTGAGGGAAATGCAACATATTTGCGAAATGAGGTCTGGAGAGATGAAATTTCTCTAAATTTAGATAACGTAGAAAAAGGTCATAGCAGTCTCCGTGGATATAATAATTTAGCTGCAGAGTATATAAGAATTGGTGAAGGGGACAAGGCTCTCGGGTACCTTAAGCAAGCCGAGCAGATTTTTAAAAAGTCACCTGAAAAATATCAAAAAAACGCAATTGCTGATATTTATTGCAATGCTGGCATAATACAGCTCCATGCAAAAAAAGATATCGAAAAAGCTGCTCAGTTGCTTATGAAAAGCGTTGAGCTGGATCCGACTGAATTTAAAAGTCATTTCCACCTTGCGATTGCTTTTTTTAAGTTGGGTGACATTGCCAATGCCGAAACAGCAATATTCAATGCTGCTCAGTTAAAAAAAGATGATGCAAATATTTATAATCTTTTTGGTCGAATTTTATATGCACATGGCAAACCTGAATTAGCAATCAAAGTTCTCAGTAAAGGTCTTGAGCTTGAAAAAAGAAAGGAATTATATTTTAATCTTACCGGATCGTATATGGCAATAGGCAATTATAAACGAGCAAGATCCGTTCTACTTTCGATGGATGCTGATGATGATTTGCTTTATCAATTATATATATTATCTATTACCTCTGCACTAGAAAGAGAAAATTTAATCAAAAAAATTGCTATTAATTTATTAACACAACGTGTAGACTATAACAAATGGATTAATGAAGTTAGTGAAAATAAAGTTCCTGAAATTATTTATCCTGATATATCTAATTTTAAAAAAAATTTAGATCAAGCTTATGCTTATGAAGTAAACAGCTTGGCGAAGACGATTGATTAGAAAAATCTATACTTTAATTATTTTTTTTACAAATTTATATATTATTAACTCATTTAATTTGCTGTTTTTTGTTAATTTAAATTATATGAAAGCTGTTATTTTAGCAGGAGGTTACGGTACAAGATTGAGTGAAGAAACCCATATTTTGCCTAAACCTATGGTGCAAATTGGTGGAATGCCAGTATTGTGGCACATAATGAAAATTTACTCTTTTTACGGAATTAATGAATTTATCATATGTCTTGGCTATAAAGGCTATGTCATCAAGGAATACTTTGCCAATTACTTCCTACACATGTCTGATGTGACGTTCAATTTCAAGGACAACAAAATGCATGTGCACAACCATAAGGCAGAGCCCTGGACAGTCACGCTAATAGATACAGGAGAAGGAACAAAGACCGGCGGTCGATTAAAACGGATACGAAATTATCTTGATGATGAAGATTTTTGTTTTACCTACGGTGATGGAGTTGGCGATATTAACATTGATGCCTTGATCCGGTTTCACAAACAGCAGAATACATTGGCGACTGTAACGGCCGTGCAGCCTCCGGGACGCTTTGGTTCTCTGGATATGGAGCAGAACAAGATCGTCAAATTTGTTGAAAAACCACATGGGGACAAGACGTGGGTCAGTGGTGGTTATTTTGTCCTTTCACCAAAAGTGTTAGACTATATTAAAGGTGATGAAACAGTATGGGAGAAGGGACCGTTGGAGCGCTTGGCCACTGAAGGTCAACTGACAGCTTATCAGCATCACGGATTCTGGAAGCCCATGGATACCCTGCGTGATAAAATTCTTTTGGAAGAATTATGGAGCAGGAAAAAGGCTCCGTGGAAGATCTGGTAAATCAAAAACGGTTTTGGCAGGATAAGAAAGTTTTTCTTACCGGTCATTCCGGATTTAAAGGGAATTGGCTTTCTCTCTGGCTCAATCTGTTGGGGGCAAAGGTTACCGGGTTTTCTCTCGATATGGACGCAAACAGCCTGCTTGCGTCCTCGGATATAAGTCGACAGATTAATTGCGTGATGGGCGACATCCGCAATCTTTCACTTTTTTCTGAAGTGCTTTCATCCTTTCAACCAGAAATTATATTTCACCTCGCTGCCCAGTCGTTGGTGCGGTTCTCGTATGCTGATCCGATAACGACTTTTTCAACCAATGTGATGGGGACTGTCAATCTTCTGGAAGCTGTTCGCAAGATTGATTCGGTCAAGGCTGTCGTCGTTGTTACAAGTGACAAGTGTTATGAGAACAGCGATTTGGTGTGGGGATATCGGGAGCAGGATCCCATGGGAGGCCATGATCCGTACTCAGCAAGCAAAGGATGCACTGAACTTGCTGTCAGTGCTTATCGGCGCTCGTTTTTTTGGGAAAACGGGGCAGCCATAGCAACAGTTCGTGCCGGCAATGTAATAGGAGGAGGAGACTGGTCAAATGACAGGATTGTGCCTGACATAATCAGGGCAGTGAGTAGGGGGAAAACAGTCGCGGTCAGAAATCCGACTGCAGTTCGGCCCTGGCAGCATGTCTGTGAGCCCTTGTATGGATATTTAATACTTGCTGAGCATTTGTTCACAAATCGCAATGAATATGCCGAGGCCTGGAATTTCGGGCCGGACGACGAGGGGGCCAGGACAGTTTCATGGCTGGCCGATTATGTGTGCAGTAAGTGGGGAGAGAGAGCAGGTTGGCATCATGACAAAGCTGAGCACCCCCACGAGGCAAATTATCTCAAGCTTGATTGCAGCAAGGCTAAGGCCAGGCTTGGTTGGCATCCGAGGCTTGATTTGGCAACCGCTTTGGATTGGACTGTGGAATGGTATAAAGTTTTTTTTAATAAGTCAGATGTTCGAGAGTTAACTGCACAACAAATTGTCAGATATCTGGAGTTTGGCAAAAAAGAGTAATGTGTCCTATGGGTGTTTTGTTAATTACCCCTATTGAATTTGTGTAAGGAATATGATTTTTACTGAAATTGAGCTTGTAGGGGCTTATATAGTTGAAATTGAGCAAATTGAAGATGAGCGTGGTTTTTTTGCCCGAAGCTGGTGCAGAAAGGAGTTTATGGCTATTGGCCTGAATCCTCATTTAGAGCAGTGTAATATTTCTTATAATAGACTGCGGGGGACATTGCGGGGAATGCACTATCAGGTAAATCCACATCGGGAAGCAAAATTAGTTCGATGTACAAGAGGAAAGATATATGACGTGATTGTTGATATGCGTGGCGATTCGATAACCTATAAAAAATGGACTGGGGTTGAGCTTTCAGCTGAAAACAGAAGAATGCTGTATGTGCCTGAAGGTTTTGCTCACGGATATCAGACATTGGAAGATGATACTGAAGTATTCTACCAGGTTTCAGAAAGTTATTTCCCCAAGTGTGAAAGAGGTTTAAGGTGGGATGACCCCTCTATTGATATTGACTGGCCGATATCTGATCCTATTATCTCGCCAAAAGATAGTTCCTGGGCTTTGATTCAGGCATAACTGTTAAAAGAAATCGTTCCGGTAACAAAGTGAAAGTAGTCATTACGGGGGGGACTGGGTTTATTGGCAAGCATGTTGTCGGAAAACTTATAGGAGATGGATTTTTGCCTGCTGTTGTAGGCAGAGATAAAAGCAAACTTGACTTGTTGAGTGGAACTTATGGTATTCCGGTCATTTGCGCCGATATCCGATCTAAAGAGAAAAATTGGTATAATCTGCTTGGTCAGCCTGATTCCCTCGTTCATCTTGCATGGGAAGGACTTGATGATTTTCATTCTTTATCACACCTTGAAGATGAATTGCCTCATCATATTTTCTTTCTTAAGAATCTCTGTCAACATGGACTTAAGAGGGTTATAGTTGGCGGGACCTGCTTTGAGTATGGGAAGCGGGAAGGAGAGCTCGCTGAAGATATGAGTGCTGTGCCGGTAATCTCTTATGCTATCGCAAAAAACACATTAAGGCTTTATCTCGAGAAGCTGAGTGATCGATATAATTTTTCACTGGTATGGCTTCGTTATTTTTATATGCATGGAGCAGGACAAAGCAAGAATACCCTATTCTCTCAATTGGAATCTGCTTTAGCCCGGGGTGATGCTGTTTTTAATATGTCCGGTGGAGAGCAATTGAGAGATTATCTCCCGGTTGAAGAAGTTGCCAGGTTAACGGCAGCATTTGCCACAAAGCTTGGCGCATGTGGTATTTTTAATATTTGTTCTGGCAAGCCTGTTTCAATTAGGAAATTGGTCGAACAAAAAATCGAGGAAATGGGTGCCGACATTAAGCTTAATTTCGGCTATTACCCATATCCCCATTACGAACCAATGGCTTTTTGGGGGGATAGAGGCAAACTTGACGGATTACTGTCAGAAAAAGGTACCTTATGATTGAGAAGACATATATTGCCCCCGATGCATTGAAAAAACTGATCGGCAATAAAGACCTGTTTGTATGGGGTGCCCGTCACGATGGTTATGCCGCGAGTTTCGTATTTAAGAGGATAGGAATCCAACAAGCCGGTTTTATTGATAGTAGTTTGTCGCTTAAGGGGAAGAGAGCATTTGGTTTTTCAATATTTATGCCTGAGGATTTTTTTGCTGAATATTCGAAAGATAATTCTTTTATCGTGATAGCCTCGGGATTTTATGCTGACGAAATTTTACAACAATGCGAGGCGAACGGATTTCGTAAATCTGAAAATGTACTCATCTATGGTGAGCTGCGAAAATTTAACTATCAGGTTGATGTGTCGGGGAGTTGCAACCTCAGGTGCATTTCCTGTCCACGCGGCAATTTCCCTGACCACAGGAAACCTGGTTTTATGTCACCAGAGACGTATGAGAGATTGCTACAGAAAGTTTTAAGAGATGATCCTTATACAGGAATCATTTCATTGTACAACTGGGGAGAACCTCTCCTGAACCGGTCACTTCCGGAAATTGTGAGAATAACAAATCAATATTCCCTGTTAAGCGCAATTTCCAGTAATTTGAATATCAGCCTTGATTTTGAGGAAGTAATTGCTGCGCAACCCACATGGTTTCGTGTTTCTACCTCGGGGTGGGGCAAAAACTATGAAGTAACACATACAGGTGGCAAATGGGAACTGTTTTACAATAATCTTTTCAAGCTGAAAGAATTCAGGGAAAAGCATCATCCTGAAATGATAGTAGAAGTTTTTTTTCATATTTATAACCATAATCGGACCGATTTTGACAAGATCCGGAAACTGTGTGATACGCTCGGTTTTACAGTCCGCTATCGTCATGCGGCTTTAGCCCCCCTTGATAATATTGAAAAAATTCGAGAACACCTCACGGTTAGTCGACAGGCTGAAAAAACGAGAACCCTCCAGATTCTCAAGGTTGAAGAGGCCCTTAAAATTGCTGAAGCACCTGAGGAAAAAAGCCGTCCATGTTATTACGAAGATCACCTCTGGATTAACTGGGACCTGCATGTTGCCCATTGCATGGAGTGGTACCGTCCCGGCTTAAATCTCGTGGATGCTGATTTTCTCTCAGTTTCACTGGATGAATTAGTGGCAGCCAGGAATAGCAGTGAGTTTTGCGACAAATGCAAGGCACGGGGCATTCACAGAGTGTATTGCGTTTATGGGGATGAAAAGCTCATCGCTCGAAAAGAATCTTTGCGTGCCTGTTCATGAAAAAAACTATTGAAGATCTTAAAAAGATAATTGCCGGCAAGAGAATATATATCTGGGGGGCAATGATTGTAGGGCAAGGGGTTTGTCGTGCTTTTGAACGGTGGGGAGTGCCTGTTGAAGCATTTATTGATTCAAGTGAATCTTTGCATGGCAGGAAAGCCCTTGGGTATCCGATATTACCGGCCCACAAAATAATTCGGGGCATTCCTCAGGAACAAGTATTGGTAATATCATCCGGTCATTACGATCTCGAAATAGAAAAAATTTGTATTTCTGCCGGCCTGAGCAAAGACATTCACTATGTCATGAGTTATGACCTGAACGATGTGGACCCGAGTATTGATGTTTCTGGAATCTGCAATCTGAAATGTATATCTTGTCCCCGTGGCAACATGAATGAGCATTCTCCAGCAGGTTTCATGACCAGTGTGCAATACCAACTGGTATTGGACAAATTGTTAAGAGAATTGCCTTTTCTCGGAAGCATCCAGTTGTATACCTGGGGTGAGCCGATGTTGAATAAAGAACTTCCTGAGATAATTAGGATAACCAGGGATGCACAGGTGCTTACAGCATTGTCTTCCAATCTCAATGTTGGCAGGGGCTTCAAAGAGGTGGTTGAGGCGAAACTCGATTGGTTTAAAATTTCGGCATCAGGATATGGAAAAAGTTACGAACTTACCCATACCGGAGGCAATTGGGAGCGCTTTTTCGGCAATCTTAATAAACTTGCTGAGTTGCGGGCTAAGTACCATCCTTCCATGCAGATTATCCTCAACTATCATCTGTATAAACATAATATAGGTGAAGATTATGACAAAATGATGACATTATGTAAAAAGCTCGGGTTAATTTTCAGGCCCAGCCCGGCATATCTATACCCACTGGATAATGTCCGTGATTACATGGATGGAAAACCTTTGTCGGAAGAAGCCGTCAAAACACTGGACCTTCTGTTAATGGGGCTTGACGAGGGGCTGGAAAAGGCGTTGAAACGAAAGGATAACAGATGCCCAGAGGAACGATGTCTTCCGATCATGTGGGACCGAAGCGTTCGATTTTGCGGGGTATATTATAAACCGTACATTGCCGATGATTTTCTCAATGTACCACTCGAGGAGATCATGAAAAAACGTGTAAAAAGTGAATTCTGTAAGAAGTGTATTGAGAGGGGACTTCACCAGTTTACCGGGGTATACCTGGCGGAGAGATTTTTACCAACGGGAAGTGAAGCTTGATCCACAGAAAGTTTGAAACTCTGAGCATAGACAATCTCCGGACACTGATCGGGGAGCGGGAACTTTATATCTGGGGCGCAGGGAATCAGGGGCGAGGCCTTGCAAGGGTTCTGCAGGAGAATGATTTTTCTGTCGAAGCATTTATTGACAGTTCTCCGAATGTGATCGGGGTGAAGTTGGCTGGTATCTGTGTAGAGAATCCGGAATTGATCCTGTCCGGGGATACTGATCGCATATTTATTATCATCGCAGTGTTCTTCTATGAAAAGGAAATCAGTGATATATGCACTAAATATGGATTGCTGAAGGGCAGGGATTTCATTCATTACTCGTTGCTGAAGCCGCGGGATTACTCAATAGATGTCTCTGGAAATTGTAACCTAAGATGCATCTCATGTCCAAGGGGGTCTTTGAATACCAAAAAACCTTCATTCGGCATTATGTCCTTGGATAACTTCAAGAAGGTTATCGACAAATTGAAGATTGAAGATCCCTTTGTGGGGAATATACAGCTTTATCAATGGGGGGAGCCAACATTAAACCGGGAACTCCCGGAAATGATAACATATGCCGGGGTAAAGGGCATATCATGCGCTGTCTCCAGTAATCTTAATAATAGTGTCGATTATAGCAGGATAATCGCTGCGAGGCCTGAATGGTTCAGGGTTTCAGCTTCTGGATGGGGAGAAAAGTACGAAATAACCCATACCGGAGCAAAGTGGGAAGTTTTTTTACGTAATCTCAAAGAAGTGGCAGCACTGAGGAAGAAATTTCATCCTGAAATGAAAATAGAGTTGTATTACCATCTCTACAAGCATAGTACGGGGGAAGGTTTTCGAAAAATCAGGGGCCTTTGCGAGCAGCTGGATATAGAGTTTCATCCAGTTTACGCATACTTGATTTCACTGGATGATGTTTTGAAGTACCTTGAAGGATCACCTTTGCCATTGACAGCTCAGGAAGCGCAGGAAAGAATGCTGCTTGATCTTGAAAAAGGTCTTGCAATAGCACGAAGCGAATCTTTACTTCCATGCGATGCTATCCGCTCTGTTCATATTAATTCGGATCTGTCGGTCAGTAACTGTATGATGTACTACTATCCGGAAGAAAATAGGGCTGTTGCCAACTATCTGGTATCCTCGATCAATGAGATTATGATGATTCGTGAAAATTGCAATCTCTGCCGCCGCTGTATGCGTAAAGGTATGCATCGGTATTGTGGAGCTTATTCTACCTTCAAGCTGGATTTAAAAGAGTTGGCGGAAGATGGTTGAAAAGTTCGTCAAGGTCCTCCATCTTCTGCCACATGCTGGAGGAGGTGTGGGGACGGTTCTCAGGGCAATTATCCAGAACAGTATCAATGACGGCAATTTCGAACATTCCTTGGTTTCCCTGGAGTCGTTGAATCCACAAATGCGAGATTGGTGTCATGGAAATAAGCTTACATCTCATGAGAACTGCTGGGAAAAGAAGGGGCTGATGGAAAAAGCCTTAACAGATTGTGATGTTGTTCACATTCACTGGTGGAACCACCCTTTGCTGAATAGGTTGCTTTCCTTGAATACACTTCCTGAAATACGGTCAATAGTCTGGTCCCATGTAAATGGTATGAATGCTCCCCAGGTTTTTTTTCAGCAACTTCTGGCTTTCCCGGATTTCTTTGTTTTGGCGACCCCTTTCAGTATGGAATCAATTCTGGTAACAGAGTATTCTCGATTGCATCCCGACAGAATAAAGATCATCCATAGCAATGCAGGTGTTCCAGCTGAAGCCCCTGAAGACATATCTAAAGAGTATGGTTTTAGGGTGGGCTATATAGGGTCTGTTGATTACAGCAAAATGCATAGAGATTTTATTGCTATCTGGGCAGAAGCCCAAATACATGGCGAGCCTGTTGTGGTCTGTGGCGGTCCATCAGAGGATGCGTTTCGTCAGGAAATATCCGATCTGGGTGTTGAGCATCTTTTTGATGTGCGAGGTACTGTGTCTAATATTTCCGAGGTGCTGAGAGGATTACATGTTCTGATGTATCCCTTGAACAGTCATCATTATGGAACTGGGGAGCAGGTTTTGCTGGAGGCAATGTCTTTTGGTGTAGTGCCTGTTGTAATGGATAACAGTTGTGAGAAGTACCTGGTTAAAGATGGGGAGACGGGTATTGTTGCCCGGGACAAGGAAGATTTTATCCGGGCATTGCATTTTCTCAAGAATAATCCTGATGTGCGGGATAAAATGGCAGACCGCGGAAGACGTAATGTCGTGACAAGTTTTGCTATCAAAGAGACAGTCAGGCAATGGCATGATCTGTATCGCGATCTTGTTAAATATCAGAAAAGAAAACATCGAATTAATTTGCATCGGAAAGGTGACCTCAAGTATGACTCTGCCGCCAACCTTATGGTAAACACCTATGGGAACACCGCTGATGCTGAAATCATTTTACAATTAATTCAAGGCAAAGAGGTGGACCCGGAAGCACTCAAGTCTCTTCCCCGAGCTTTTTATTCCGAAACCAGGGGCTCTCCATTTCACTACCGCCATTTTTTCCCGGGGGAGGTGGAGCTCGATTATGTATGTAATAAACTCCAGGAAGTTACTCACTAAGAGTCGTTTATCCTTTTCAGAATATTTATGGGAAAACTTACTGGGGTTTGGTGTCATGAGATATTGCCCTATGTGTAACAGCAGAAACGTTCACATTATTACTCCGCTGAACTATGCTATGTTCGATGACTTGGGCATGTCCGGACAAATGAACCTGGCAAGTTGCAAGGACTGCTGCTTCCTCTATAACCAAACCTTCCTGGAAGAAGCCGATTTTTCAGAGTATTATGTGAAGAATCAATATTACCTTGATGCAAGAACATCCGGTTCCGGCGGGACTTCAGATCAGGATTTTGCGAGATACTCCAGAATTTATGAAGAGATACGCTCGGTAATGCCCGAGAATAATCATTTTGTAATCCTTGATTACGGGTGTGGCAAGGGGGGGATGCTATCCTGGCTGAGCAGTAATATCGAGGCGGAACTGATTGGTATTGAACCCAGCGCTTCGTGCCGGAAATATGCACGGGAATTATTGCGCGCGAAGATGTTTGAAACCCTTGATCAGTTCAAGGTAAAGGCAAATATAGTAATTTTGTCCCATGTGCTGGAACATGTTTTAAATCCAAGAGTGCTATTAGATAGGCTGAAACAAAGCTGCAGTGATAATGCACTGGTCTATATTGAGGTTCCGCGGGCAGAATCATATATTTTGGAGAGAGTAGATTGGCGTGAGTTCTATTTCGAACACATAAATCACTTTACGGAACGAAGTCTGAACACCATGGTAATGGCCGCTGGTTTTGAAGTTCTGAAGAAGGGTGTTGTTCATTTTTTTTCAGAGGACCTCAATTCTCCCGACTGTTTATTTGTAGTGGCACGTCCTGACACAATTTGTAGAGACGAATCTGTTTCAGGGAGTTGTGAAGATATACGGATAGGTAACCTCCCGGCAGTGAAAATAATTTCAGAAGTACTGATGAGGAATAAAAGGATTTCAGTTTGGGGTATTTCCCAATACACACAATTGATTCTGGGCAGCTACCCTGGACTGATGGAGCGTGTGGAATTTCTTTTTGATAGTTCTCCGGCAAAGATTGGCCGCAAGATTGGAGGGATAGAAATATTGCCTTCAACAGACTTGTCTCATCTGGGAAAAGATGACGTTTTGCTTATTCCTGGTTCCAAATACGCTGACGAGATGGTGACACATTTGCAACAAATCAATTTTACTGGGCAATCAGTTTGTTATTAACCTGATTAAGGACTTATGATGACGGTATATTTTAGAGAAAGGGAGGAGGAATCTTTTGATCATCTCTGTAGAGTAGTAAGAAAAAAGCAACAATCAGCACCGGTTATATTTGACGTAGGGGCAAATATCGGACAGAGTATACAACTTTTCAAAAAGGCTTTCCCGGATTGTACCATTTATTCTTTTGAACCTAATCCGGAGATCTTCAGCGTATTGAAAAGTAAATGGGGGAATGATCCGCAGGTAACACTCAATGCGATCGCATTGAACAGCAAATCCGGGACGTTCCCTTTTCATGTGACCAATGTGCCTGAGGCAAGTTCACTCCTGCATCCTGATCCCAAATTAATGGAACTGAGTGCAGACAATAAATATGGTTTTACCAAGATAAACGTAGAATGTTTAACAATCGACGATTTTTGTGCCAGGCATAGCATTCGTTCCATCAATATTTTGAAACTTGATGTCCAGGGCGCTGAGTTGGAAGTGCTAAAGGGTGCAAACCACTTGCTGACTTCGGAATTGATTGACGTTATTTATATAGAAGTTAATTTTGCTGAATCATACACAGGGCAGATGGACCTGAAGGATCTCCTCATTCTTTGTGCCGATCGCGGATATGTCTTATGGGATATCTCTCCATTTCTGTACACCCGAACAGGCCGTCTTTGGTATGCCAACGCAATATTTCTCAGTAGTATTGCCTTGCAGGAAGCCGACAGGAAAGATGATGGTAGAATATGAGGGATGATACAAAAGAATTTCTGGATGAGCGAAAGAAAAGGATTGCCTCTTATCCTGAGAAAATTAATCTGGTTGAGAGTGGACAATCATTTCTCATGGAATCTTTGAAGGAAAATTATTCGTATAATTTCAACTGGCTTGGTATGCCTATCATCCAGTATCCGCAGGATATTGTTGCCATTCAAGAAATTCTCTGGGAAACAAAACCTGATGTCATAATCGAGACAGGTGTGGCACGGGGAGGATCATTGATCCTTTATGCATCCTTGCTGGAAATGTTCAGCACGGATGGTATTGTTGTAGGGATCGACATTGACATTCGCGAGCACAACCGCAAGCGGATCGAACAGCATCCACTCAGCCACCGTATCCGTTTGATTGAAAATTCCTCAATTGAGAAAAACACAATTGAAGAAGTTCGCAAATTTATCGGAGCCGGCAAACAGGTTATGGTATCACTTGATTCAAATCATACCCACGAGCATGTGCTCAAAGAGCTAGAACTTTATTCTCCCCTTGTGAGCATTGGATGTTATTGCGTCGTCTTCGATACTGTCATCGAATATATGAAACCTGGTTCCTGTCCAGACAGGCCCTGGGACAAGGGAAATAACCCGAAGACAGCTGTTGATGAATTTCTCAAGAATCATGATCATTTCGTTCTTGATAATCAGATCGAGAAAAAGTTGATTATTACTGCCGCCCCTGGCGGGTATCTGTGTAGAGTAAAATAGTCGATCCTGAAAGGCTCATTTTTAGTCGTAGACGACCAGATTTCTCACGGCACATATTCTGTGGGCACCGGCCAATTTAGTCTTCGGCTGCATGTGGATTCAGTGCTTTTGCGTGCTCACTGAAGAACTGTACCTTGTCAAACATCCTCCTGTAGTGCATTAACCCTTCAATATCCATTTCGTAGGGTTTGATGAAAAAACGACATTCATCCTGAACCGGGTCAAGGTTGACCAATCCTTGCCATAAATTGTCGAAATCAAAATCACCAATTAGCAAGCCATCATTCATAGCCTGTTTAAAGACCCTTGTCCCCGGGAAGGGAATGATATTGAATACGTAATTCAGGTCAAGTTTAAGTTCGCAAATCATATTATATGTATCTTCCAGTGATGCGGGGGTATCTTCTGGGAACCCCATGATGAACATGCTGGAGGTGAAGATTTTTCTTTTTTTTAGGTAAGCCGCTACCGAGTAAATTTTTTTTCGTTCCAGTTTTTTCCCGATGATTTCATTTCGAATCCGATCATTACCATGTTCAATGGGAAGACGAACAAATACGCAACCGGAATCGGCAAGGGCATCGATCACTTCTTCATTGAGTGACGCAATATGGGTGCCACAGGTGGTTTCATACTGAATATTAAGATTCCTTTTTCTGATTTCGTTGCATATTTCCAGAATATGCTGTTTGTCTAAGTTTACATTATCGTCAATGAATCCAAAATAATTCTGTCCTTTTTCTTCGTGGAGCATTTGGATCTCATCCACGACTTTTTCAGGAGACCTTTTGCGGAATTTCCGCCCCATGGTGGCATAACAGGCGCAGAAATTACATGAAAAGGGGCATGATCTGCTTGTCAGGATTGGGATGCAAGCATTGAAGGCAAGATTTTTCGGATTGTACCAACTTGACAAGTCGGCGTAATAGTCCTCCAGACTGATCAGGTCCCAGGCCGGCACGGGCAGGGAATCAAGCTCGCCGATATAACCTAACCTGTCGGTGATTTTCACTCCAGCGTCATTATCTCTGGCAGCGATAGAGGGGATGTTCAATATTCCGGAAGGGTCGTCCCGGTCCAATGTATTCGCCAGAAGTGCCATCTGCTCCTCACCCTCGCCAATAACAATATAGTCTATGGTGGATACATTCTGTAATATTTCCCTGGGAAATAAACTCGGATGGGCTCCTCCTATAACAATTGGTTTGTCCGGACAGATGGATTTTATTGCTTGGGAGATTTTATGTGTAAAAGGGAAATGTAATGTTGTAAAGCAGTTGATGCCAAATAGTTCAGGCTGACTATTCTTGATCGCGTTCTCAAGTATTGCCTGGATCTGGCCATAATCTATTGCATCCTGTTTGTGTTTGACCGTTGAGAAATCCAAGATGGATGGTTCGTGTCCATGTTTCTCTAAAATGGCAGCCAAGTGCAACAAAGGTACTGGGATTGTTCCTTTTGACTTTTTCAAGCCTGTAAGTTTTATAGGTGAGATAAGCATCACTTTCATTTCAATCTCTCAAAAATTATTGTTAACAAATTCACCCGATGCGAGTGCTTTTTCAGTTTGCCCCGATAATTCATAAGTTTGTTGTATATCTCCTAATTTACTCAATTTCTATACCATTGATGATTCATCTAGTTCGTTTGCACTTCTTTTTGTCCGCTTAACTCCATAATAAGCTAACCAGCTCAAGACATCAGCAGCAAAAGCGACAATTCTAAATCCGGCTAAAAACGATATGGCTCCACCGAGCGTCATGGGCAGATCCATGATCTTGCCCGCTACCAGTTCAAATACTCCGATACCCTGTGGGGCAAATATGCTTATGTAGCCAACACCCCAAGAAAAAATATATGTCGCGGCGATCTTAATCAAGTGAGCGGGTAAAAGGGTAGCAGCCATGGAAGAGTAATAGAAGACAAAAGAAGCTGAGGCTGTAATCCAAAACAAGATGGAGAGAAAGACAAGTAAGAAGTAAATAATATAAAAATTTTCGGTCAGATAGTTTGAAAATTTTTTATTGACCCATAGGGGTAGGAACACAAGAATACATAAACTAGCAGCTGCTAGGGTCCCGACCATGTTGTAGATTATTTCATGTTCCGAGGTCAGCCAAAGATACCCACCTCCCAATAGAAAGGTTATGATGCAGGGAAAAAGTGTTTCAATGAGGGTAAATATTGCCACTTGGTTTTTTGAAATGCCATGAGCATGATAATCTCTTAGCCTTCCGACCGTATGCCATATGCCGCCTGGCAAATACCGGGCTGGAAGTCGTGATATGTGAATCTGAAGGAACCGGCTGTATGGTACCTTATATCCCATGCAAGAAAAGACGATCTTGGGAGGAAGAGGTGAAAGAAGATGCAGGATGCACCAGAACAGTATTGACAAAATTATACAGGAAATATCGGCTACGTCTATCAGCTTGAACAGAAGCTCCCTGTTCGTCCAACTGAAATAGAGGATAAAAATGAGTGTGAGAGGGGTGTAAAATATTTTGATTAGGCGGAGAATTTTGTTGGCCATTATTTTTTTCGGAGGATATCCGGCCTTGACGGTGCCGTTATTGACTATGTTGATCCTGTTTGCCGATCATGTAGCGAACAGGCAATGCTGGGACGAGCATCATCACAACGAGCATTTTCTGCAGGAAGGAAAGTCTCGACCGCAGAACAACTCTCAGGAGTTCAAAGGGGAGGCGGGCGAGTGGAAATATCTTTGAAAAAGAAGAGGAGTTGATTTGCATATCAGCACTTTTATATCGCTTCAACTTCTTCATATAATTTTCAGCGCCTCTGTTCCGGCGCCTATAAAATGATACATCGGTTACATGCACAAAATAACCTTTCAGGGCCAACTCGGCCAAAACGATGAGATCAGCTCCGGTGAAAGTATACTTTTCGAGGTCAGGTATGGCTTCCCATCGCATTACGCCCAAGATGGGATTCATTCCTCCCCAGAATACCATGAAGAATCGAGCTAGAGGGTTTAGTCCACGAGTGTCATACCAGCCTTGCGAACCGGGTAGAACGTTATTTTCCTCATCTACCCAGACAGGAGTTCCATAGGCGACTGTGGCGTTTTCCACGTTTTCGAGAAAAAATATACATCTCGAGATGAGCGTGTTCGACCAATAATCATGCCCTGCGGCAAACATGAAGTACTTGCTGTCAACTTTCTTGGTTAAGAAAATATGATTTTTCGCAACACCAATATTCCGATCATGGCGATAATACTCAATTCTTTTATCCTGATTGGCAAGAGCTTTGCAGATATCACTGGTCCTGTCAGTGGAACAATTGTCAGCAATGAGGATTCTGAGGTTGGGGTAGTCCTGATCAATTAAAGATTGCAGTGTCTGCTGAATATATCGTTCTTCGTTAAATACGGGTAATGCAATTGTGATCAGTGGGAGTTTGTTTTCGATTTTCATCCTCATTGTTTACTCAACCCGGTCATATCGCATTTGGGATATCTGTTCTGAGATCAGGCCAATCATAAATATGGTGATTGAACTGGTTAAAAGCAGGGCGGACATATTTGTAAATTGATGAAATTTATAATAAGTATACAGATAATAAAGTACACCTGTAAGAAAAAGGAACATACTTACTGGAAGGAATATCCGCAATGGTGAAAACAGTGTTGCTATTTTGGTAATGATTAGGAAGAATCTGATCCCATCCTGAACAAGCTTGATTTTGCTTTTTCCTTTTCTTGCTCTAGTTTCAATGGGCACATATTTCACACTACGACCGCTTCTTAAATATGCCATCGTAAGGGTTGAAGGATATGAAAAGGTATTTGGAAGAAGATAGATAAATTGCTTTACAGTAGCAGTTTTTACAAGACGGAGCCCCGAGGTAAGATCCTCAACTTTGAATTTGGTAACATAGGAAGCGAACCAATTATATATCATGTTTGCAAAATCTCTATGCATATTGGTTATTGATTCCTTTGTCCGTGCTCCGACAACCATATCGAATTTGTCCTTGTATTCCAGCAGTCGAGCAATATCCTCCGGTTGATGCTGTCCGTCCGCATCCATCATAACTATCCAGTCCCCTGAGGCCATTCTCAGGCCGGTTTTTATCGCAGCGCCGTTGCCGATATTATAAGGATGCGGCCAGACGGTTGCGCCTGCATTTAGCGCCTCTTTCATAGTGTTGTCTGTTGAACCATCGTCGATAACCAGTATTTCAAAATCAGGGTGGAGTTGCTGGATGCTTTTGATCGTGGCCGCAATGCTCTGCTCCTCGTTGTATGCCGGCAGCAGGATGGTAACCGGAGGTTTTTTGCTGTTTTCATTCATGGTGGTCATATCCGTGGAGAGGGTAAAGATGGTTACCGAAGTTTCTCAAAATTTACGGGATATTGCAAGGTTTGAATGGTGGTTTGTCGGGTTAGGCTTTAGCTGTTGAGACTGAAGTCTGTTAGGAGATGAGAATATGAAGTTATGAGTTGCCCCATGATATCCTTGAATAAATAAGGTCATGGCGTTCCTTTTTTTGTGTTGTTTGAAGGGGTTGGATCACGCTGCAATTTTTTTTCGGTTATCGCGAACGAACACGCCTTTATCACGGCGTTCGAGCTCAAACAATCCAATGGCCGTGATTAATTCGCTGAGCTTTATAAAACCGTAGTTTCTTGGGTCAAAGTCATTGGCAGTTTTGCTGATGAAGTTTCCGACAGTTCCCAGTTGCGCCCATCCCGATTCGTCGGAGCAGGCCTCTATGGCAGAGCGAAGAAGATTCATCAGGGATGCGTCGCCCCGCAACTCTTTTGTGTTTCGGGGGATTAAGGATGGTTCCTTTTGATCCTCCGATTTTTTTGCAAAAACTTCGGTGTAAATGAAGCGGTCGCAGGCAGAGACAAAAGGCCTGGGTGTCTTCTTCTCGCCAAATCCATA
>ENA-OSEO01003085-OSEO01003085.1-sediment-metagenome-genome-assembly--contig:-NODE-3085-length-20792-cov-4.635723_pt1 | contig 20792 bp, 20 predicted proteins | sample MGYA00237883_ERZ534232 | MGnify/ENA metagenome assembly ERZ534232
ACGGTGGTCGTGTCTTCGGCATCGTGAACTCCTCCTCGTTCAAGTCTTAAGGTGTCCACGAAACCAGGTCAACTCCAATGAGTCGGACGGCGTCGGACGGCGGACACGGGAGCCAGAGCCGCCGAAGCGCATCCTCCGGGACGACGATGAGGGTCAGGTAGTTCAGGCGCGATGCAGCGTGAGCGAACGCCCGCGCGGTGTTTCCCGCCGAGGCCAGGACAAGCGCGTCAATCCCGTGCTCGCGGTAGTAGAGGAGGGTCGGCAACGCTTCGAAGTCCTTGAACGACCCAGTCGGGTTCCGCGCGCCGATCTCGGGCGCGTAGCCGTTGAACGCAATCGCCAAGTCTCCCAGTCGCAGCCGCTCAGAGAGCCGCTCGCTCCGGTAGACGACGGGGCCGACGGTCGTCTCGATCGGCTCGCGCACGGGGAGCCAGTCGCGGAAGGCGAAGATGTTGCCGGCGTCTCCAGGCCGAAACGCCCTCTCGGAGTACTCCGACCGCAGCAGCCCGTCACACTGCCCGCAGCGGACTGCGGGCGGGTTGAACGTCTCGCCGCATCCGGCACATCGAAGCTTCATGCGAGTCTCCGGCATCACCCTCATTGCGTCGGACGGCCGAGGAGGCTCCGTTTGTCCATCGTCTTCACGCGGCCGAGCGGATGAACCGGTCGACGTCGTCCTTGAACGCAGTCAGTGAGCCAACGTCGAGGTAGAACATGTGCCCAGCCTCGTAGCTCGCCATCACGATGTTGCCGCGGTGCTCCGGGTCGATGTTCATGTGACTGATCATGTACTCGGCCGCGAAGTGCGGCGTCGCCAGATCGTAGTATCCCTGGCCGACGAGGACCTTCGTATACGGGTTCTTCGCCATTGCGCTGCGCAGCGCCTCGCCGGTCGCGGGCATGGTCCCCTTCTCCCATTCCCACTTCTCGTTCACCTGCATGCTGAGTGTCTCGTAGGTGAGATCGGTCTCGACCCGCAGCTCCGACCGAACGTAGTCGTTGAACGCAGCGGTGTACGGTGGCGTGATTGCAAGCATCGACGGGTCGAACTCCGGCCGCTCCGTCACCGTGACAGCTTCCACACCCTTGAATCGCGCATCGAGTCGGCCGACGCTACGCCGTTCAGCGCGCAGGAGCTCCTTGCAGAAGTGCTGGATGTGAACGCGCAGATTCGTCCCCAGCACGTAGTCAAGATCGAGCCCGGTGTACGCCGAGAGCGTCTCCGCAACCGAGCGGCGCTCCGCACCGTCGAGGCGGTCCCCTTTCATCAGCGCGAGTGTCAGCTCCCCCTCCGACCACGCCTTGACCTGCGCCATCAGGTCAGCGAGGCTGCGTGCCTGAAGCTCCCGCGAGAGCTTCCCGTGGTACCAGGCTGCCGCTGCGTACGTCGGGACAAACAGCTGATACGGCAGGTCGTTCCCCGGCATGAACCGGATTGCGCCGAAGTCAAGGGCAGTCGAGATCAGCACAATGCCGTTGAATGCGATCCCACGGTCGACGAGGTATTCTGCCAGCCCCGCGGCGCGCGTCGTACCGTAGCTCTCGCCAGCGAGGAAGAGAGGAGACGACCACCGCCGATACTGCGTGAGGTAGCGGCGGATGAACTCACCGATCGATTCGATGTCCCCTTTGAAGCTCCAGAATGCCTTGTCCAGTTCCTGTTTCGCTGCGCGACTGAACCCCGTCCCGACTGGGTCCACAAAGACGAGATCGGTCCGATCGAGCCACGTGGACTCGTTGTCCGCGTGCCGGTACGGCGGCGACGGCATCCAGCCCTCGTCTTCCATGACCACGCGCTTCGGTCCCAACGCGCCCATATGGAGCCAGACCGACGAGGACCCCGGGCCGCCGTTGAACGCGAATGTGAGCGGCCGGTCTGATCGGTCCTCGACGCCGTCGAGCTCGTAGGCGGTGAAGAAGACCTCGGCCCGCGTCTCGCCGAATTCGTCTGTCAACGGGATGACGCCGGTTCGTGCGGTGTACTTGAGCGAGGTCCCCCTCAGGGCGATTTCGTGGTGCGTCTCGATCGGCTCGATCCCGAGCAGCTTCCTCCGCTTCTCCTTCCCCTCGCCGGACTCCCCGGTCCTCTTCTCCTCGGACTTCGCGTTCTCTTCGGCCATCTGCACTCGCTCCTCACTCAATCGTCTCTTCCCCAGCCCTCATTCTGCCGGTCCCCGTCCTCGATGGGGTCGTGTCTTCTATCGCGCGCCATGACGTGCTATGGAGCCTTGTCACGCCAGAGGACAAGAACAGCCCCGGCGGGAGCGACACGGCCTGGAGGCATTTGACGCCGCTCTGCCCGCTGCTCGGCCGTCACTAGAGCTCGATGCCGAGTTCGAAAAACAGCCCTGGTGCGCCGTCGGGGCCGTAGACCGGCTGCGCGTATCCGACACCGATGTTGAACGATAGACCCACGATCCCCGTCAGCTCAAACGTCAGCTTCGCGCCGGCCTCGATCAGCGTCTGCGGGTTGCAGATCCGCTCACAATCGGACTCTGTCCTCCCGCCCTGGACGAAGAGCGATCCTGTCACTGTCTCGATCCGCGTCAGGTTGAAGACGGCGTACCCGAAGCGTCGGGCGAGCGGCGGAAGGACCAGCTCCGCGCTGCCGTAGACCTGGTGATGCCCCATCGGCAGGTACGGGAACGAGTGAAGGCGGTCGAGCGAGAAGAGAAACGGGTTCGGAATTGTGCCGAACAGCGTCTCGGAGATGACGCTGTCAAGATCCAGGTAAAGGTTCGCGGCGATCCGGATCCGTTGAGAGCGTGACCATTCAGCCGACGCGAATGGCTCCGCCCCGAGCCCCGGGACGCCCACCGTGAATTGCACCACGTTTTCCGTATACCTCGACAGGAGCTCAGAGCGCGTCCAAGTTGCAGACAGGTACGGGACCGGAGCCGCGATCGGACCGAGGGCACCGATCGTCAGATCGAGGAGATCCGTTGGGTACCAGTATCGTCCGGCGTTTCCCGTCTCCGGGTGGGTGAAGAATCGGCGCTGCGCGGTCAACCGAACATCAAGATCGCCTGTGCCTTTGATCGGGTCCCACGCCCCGATCCCGGCCATCGCGAGGATCGACAGACTGCGATCGACGTTCGCTGCGTACTGCCCAACAACATCCCAGGTCTCGAACAACGCTCCGCCGACCGCCCCGGGGACGGTCAGAGACGTCGGGATGTGCGGCATCGCAGCGATGCTCCACTGGTGGTCGTTCCGGAAGCCGCCGGAGATGCTCGCCAGTGAGACCCGGATGACGTAGGCGTCGAGCGGGCGCCCGATCGGAGGATCGTCGGACGATCGGAACGGGTGGGCGATCAGGACCTTCCGCGGAGAATGGTTGTCGAACCGGTTCCGATCCGGAAGTCGCTCCTCGGGATCGACGTGAACCGACACAACCGGCCTGTCGGTCCGAAAGACGAGGCTCCCCGCGTCCGCTGTTCCTCCCCAGAGCTGCTGAGATGTCGTCCCGTCGTCCGCGGTCACCTGCACTTCAACCGGAAGCGCGGGACCGGCGCGCCGCAAGTGGACGGTCGTCGCATAACCCACATCGTCGCGCGCGACGTCGAACCGCTCCACGGTCGCATCGAACTGGGCATCTCCCCAGAGCCAGTCGGCGAAGAACGCAGATAGGTCCCGGCCGCTCACGTCCTCGGAGAGCCGCTGGAACGCCTCGGCAGTCAGGATCCGGCCGCGCCACTCTGTGTTCAGCTCGCCAAGGACGACGGTCAGCGCCTCTTCGCCAATCAGGCCTTCCAGCGCCCGCATGACCAGGTAGCCTTTCTTATACGTGCGCGCCTGGAGGGCGTTCAGGTACTCCACGTCGGCGAGCGGGCGCAGGATCGGCTCGTCGAAGCCGTTCCGCAGAACGTCGAGGTAGACGGCCTCGACGTTGTGCTGCCGGAGGTTCATCCAACCGAACGACTCGCGGAGGATCTCCTCCACTAGGCCCGGCCCAAGATGGGAGAAGACATTCGGCCCGAATGCTCCGTGCCTTCGTTCGAAGTACCCGATCGACGCGTATTCCGCGAAGCCCTCGGAGAGCCAGTTCTCGGCGTTCAGATCGGCCCCCACCCCGATTCCCCACCAGAGGTGGGCTAGTTCGTGCGCGATCAGATACTCGATCAGGCGATCGTACGTCCCAAGGGCCGGCATGTCCTTCAGCCGGGCGAAGTCGGTTCCGAGCAGGATCATCCCGTCGGCCGCCATCCCGTAGAGACCCGGAGTCGGACTCTCGGCAATCACGATCCGCCGGTAGCCAGATGGGCCGTAGCGCTCAGTGTAGTCGGTGAGGATCTCCTCGGCGTAGCTGAGAGCGAGCCGAGCGAATGTCTCGTTCCCGGAGCGATGGACCGCGACGACCTGCACATCCCGCCAGACCGTCGAAACGGTCTCGAGCTCGGGGCCGATGATCAACGGAATCGAGCGGACCGGGCGGTCGCTCTCCAGCAAGAGCCACGTTTCGTCGTCCGCAACGTCGAGGGACGTCTGCCGGTCGGCGCCCCCAAGCGCGCGGTACCCGGTCGGCACGCTCAACTCGACGCGGTACTCGGCAGCCGGGAGAAGCAACTCCCCGCTCCAATCGTCGGACGGGACAAGCATCGGATGCCAAGCGAAGCGCCAGACGAAGACCTCCTCGACGACGCACTGATCGAGAAGGTATCCTCGGGCGAACTTCGTCTCGAACTCGATCCCGACAGTCGTCGCTGCACCGGGAGGGAGCGGCGATGCCAGCTCGACGATCATCAAGCCGTCGTCGAGTGAGTACGTCTGAATTGCAGGCGGAACGGGCATCAGTCGATACGAGAGCACGGCGCCACTCTCGTCGGTCACGCGATCGATCCGGGTCCAAGTCGGGTCGAACCCCGCGATGTACTGGGTGTCAGTCAGCGCAGGGTGGAGATGCGGGTTCTCCTGCGCGCTCCAGTTCGCCAGTAAACAGAATGGGAGCTCGTCGATCACGCCTCCCGTCCCGTTGACAGCGGTCACGACTGCTTCGCCGCGCAACACGCCGGTTTCCGGGTCAAATTGCACGCGAAGCTCGTACCGCTCGGGGCTCACCCCATCATCCATCGGGGCCGCCACTCCGATCGCTCCGACGAGCGCAGCGATCGCCGCGCCGATGATCCATCCTCTCATAGCTCCTCCCCCTCGACGTCGCTCCCCCGACCGCCGCCGTTCGCCATGGTAGGCGAAGCGTCGCTCTCGGTCCACACACACGCACGCTGAGGCTCTGCGTCCACGGTGCCGCTCCGATCGAGAACACCATCGCAGCGTCCGTCGTCCCTACGAAGAGGTGGACCGCTCTGACGGTGGTCACCGCAGCGGCTCCGAGTCCCCCGCGGGGAGCGAGCGTCACAGGCCATGTCCCAATCTTGCGCTGACTCTGCCTGCGCTGCCCGGCCGGTTGTGCGGATTCGCTCGTTGACTACACGATCCTAGCGCTCTTTCGACGATCCGCGCGTTCGGTGTCGCCGCTGTCCGGACCCGAGAGTGATTGGCACCTCGGACAGATGAAGCTCGCCGTCGCTCCTGTCCGCACCTTCTCGATCGCGGTTCCGCAAGCGGGGCAGGGTTCTCCCTCCCGATACCCGACGAGAAGGTCTGCGGCGGTGAACCCGCCCGGCCGCCCTCGGAGATCGACCTCGTACCCGGCGCCGCCAACGTCGATGCTTCGCTGCAGTTCCGTCCGGATCGCTTCATGCAGTCGGCCAACTTCGTCGTCCCGAAGCGTCGGGATGGTTCGCAGCGGATGAAGCCGGGCCCGAAACAGGATGTCGTGGATGTAGGCGTTCCCGATCCCGGCAAGCCGCGATTGATCGAGGAGGAACGCCTTGATCCCGCCGCGCCGACCGGCGAGCAACGCCCGAAACTGCTCACGCGTCGCATCGAGTGCGTTCGGCCCGAGCTTCGCCGTCATTTCGTGGGACGCGAGCCGACCGGGCGAGACGTAGTGCGCGTACCCGAACCACCAGAAGTTGATCGACAGCGCTCCATCTCCGTCGAGATCGAGCCGGAGACGCCACTTCTCCGGCCGCTCGCCGTCTCCGACGAGCAGGATCTCCCCCCCCATTCCAAGGTTCAGGAGGAGATGGCCGCGATCGGTCTCCACGAACAGCCATTTCCCCCGGGAGTCGACGGCGACGATCCTCGCTCCGGCGAGGCCGCGTGTGAACGACGCCACCGGCACGTTCAGGCACTTCGGCTGAGCGACCTCAATCGTGCGAATCGTCCGACCCGCGAGGGCTTCGCACATCTCGCGCGCACGGCACACGATCTCGGGCAGTTCCGGCATGAGACCCCCTTCTGCAGAGGCAGACCAGACTCCGTCAATTCCCCCCCGGCCGGCTTCCCGCAGCCAGGCCGGTGCGCAATCATGAGTCGCGTCTCGCCGCCCAGTCCGGGCGGAGTAGACCGTAGAGCAGGAGGTCGTAGCGACGCCCGTCCCGCAGTCCAAACTCCCGAAAAACGCCCTCCCGTCGGAACCCAGCGCGCTCGTAGAGCGCAATCGCTCGGGCGTTGTACTCAATCACTGTCAGGCTGATCCGGTGCAGGTTCATCTCGTCGAACGCATGCCGCAGGATGAGCCGGACCGTTTCCGCTCCGTACCCCTTTCCCCAGTTCTTCCGATCCCCGATCCCGATCCCCATCCAGGCGCTCCCATTTGCCCATTCGATCTCGTAGAACCCGACAGTCCCGACGATCTCGTCCCCTTCCAGCTTGCGAATCGCGAACATCACCGAATCGGACTCCTCGGCAATCCGCTCCAACTCGGTCGCGATCTGAGCGGCGCTCCGCGGTGCCGCGATGTTCGTCCCCTGCAGGCGGAGGAACCCGACGTCTTCTTCCCAACGCGCCATCGCCGACGCATCGTCCTTCCGAATCGCCGTCAGCCGGACCTGCTTGCCTCGTAAGTAGTTCTCCTGCATTACGTCCTCTTTCGCGCAGCTCTGCCGCATGCCACAGCATGCCGGGAGAGATCGTACGAATCACCTTGCTCCCTGTCGAGCCGCTCGCCTTCGAGGGATGCCATCGGGCATACTCTGCCGGCGCAGCGAAGGGAGAGGAATGGGTCGCGAAGAACGAAGAGTCAGAGAGCGCGTCATCAGGCGGCTCGAGGGTCGGCTGCGTCGAGCGCCGACGGAAGAGGAGATCGATCGTGCGCTCGACGAAATGCTCGATGAGCGCCGGATCGGCCACGATGCCGCCCGCGCACCGACGTCAAAGCCGCGGAAGCGGCGTCGGTAGCCGCACCGGGGCGCATCGACTCGAGAACACTCACGCAAAGACAGGTCACGGGGGAAAACGGCCCCTGCCGTCTTCCCCCGTTCCGTCCGCGATCCGCGCGGATGCCCTGTACCGTCGCTCCATCATCCGTCCCGCTCCTCGGGAGTCGTAAGGACACTTGTCCCTTTTGGGGATCCCACCCGAGATCGTCTTGGAGAGGACACACCACCCCAGCCGCTGTGGGTCGTGCGACATTGGACCGCCATCAGGTGCGACGTCCCGCCTTGGCCTCGGCCATCCTGCGCAGCGGCGCGGGTGCATGATACCGCCCGTCACTCGGCCGAGGCCGTCACGTACCCGGCCTTCGCAAGCAGGTCAACTCCACGCTCCACGTCCTCGATCGAGACGAGCCGACCGGCGTCGAGCGCCAGGTGAAGCGCGATGTCGGATGTCGTCCGCTCCCCGTCGCACAGGTTCAACAGCCCCTCGATCATCGCTCGATGGTTCGCCGCCAGCCGTTCCTTGAAGAACCCCCGCTCTTCTTCGTTGAGGGCGTCAGTGAACGCGTAGACGAGCGGTCCGTCGATCCGTCGCATCGGACGCCGGCCCGTCGCCGCTGGCGCCCGGCTCGCCGCCCCGCCAGGGAGCCGACGCGTCAGGTGATCGGCAACCGTGCGTAATGCGTCGACGTGTCCTTCGAGGAGCGTGAGAAGGAGCGCGTCGGGAATCCGGCGTGTCAGGCTTTGGGCGCGTCGGGTCTCAATCTCCAAAGCGATCTCAAGCAACCGTCGTCTCGCAGGAGGCTCGAGGTCGCGGGCCAACGAGCCCGCTTCAACCAGTCGCCGTACGCTGTACGAGAGCGTCCAATCCAGCAATCGCAGATGCTCGGCCTCGGCCGCCCACGGGAGCGCCGCCAGGCACCCCACGATCATGCCGACCTGTTGCAGCCGGGTCGGATCGACCTTGTCGATCGTATCGAGGTTCGTGTGCCAGTGCGGATCCTCGTGTCCAAACATGATCGCCGGCAGCCGGTGCGGCGGGGCACCGAAGACGAGATGGTCGCTCCCCCCGCTCGGCTGATCGAGCACCCAGTGCAGCGGTCGCCCGGACCCGCGCGGCACGGCGGTTGAGGCGCTTGCGACGCGCGAGGCGATCGGCTCGATCATCGCGTTCAGATAGCTCGGAACCGAATTCGGGACCGCAAAAACACGAAGCGGCTCGCCGACAACCTCGGGCGACTGACCGACCATGTCTAGGTTCAGGACGAAGTGGGTATCCCTGAGGGCCTCGACGTGCGACGCCGCCCACGGGAGCGTCCCGTAGAACTCCGGCACCCACAGGAGTCGGACGGTATCCCGAAGAGGAATCTCGTCCCGGATCGCCTGCAGGATGCCCGCGAGTTCGACGAGGACCGCGCTCCCCGAGGCGTTGTCGTTCGCCGACTCGCGCGGGTGGCAAAGGTGAGCAACGAGGAGGACCTCCCCCGCTCCGTCCTCCGTCCCCGGGACCCACGCCTCCAGTACTCTCAGTGCATTCTCGATGAAGGCTGCGTCGATCTCTCCGACCAGTCGGACCGGTCCGGTCGCGGAGGCGGAAATCCACCCGTCAGCCGTCCGGCGGGAGACCGAGAACGCCGGGATGAGACCGGGGATCTCGTCCGCAGACGGGAAGATCCCTTGATACTGGACCAGGTCGTGCGACGTCGCCGCCCGCTCGTTGTCAGGGTAGATCACGACGCCAATCGCTCCGCGCTCGCGGGCGGCGGCCACGACGGAGGCGACCCGGCCGTGCGCAAGAACGAACCGCCCGGAAACGTCGATCCCGGCGTAGTCCGGCCGATCCGTCCCTTTCCCCACATGAACCAGTTCGCCCTCCACGGTTCCCCCGGGGGAATGCGGGCAGATCGACACGGGAACGTCATCGAACGTGACGACGGTCCGCTCGTTCGGGGACCGCTCGCGTAACCGACCGCCCCTCACGTGCCATGCCGGCGGGCATCTCCACTCGTACGTCTTCGCCCGCCCGTCCGCCGGGTATTCGTGCACCCGCGAGGCGACGCCGACGGCGGCGAGCCTCTCTCGGACCGAAGAGACAGCGGCGTCATAACCGGGAGATCCCTGAACCCTGTGAAATCCGGCAATCTCGGCCGCGATATCCCGAGCCCTTGCCCCGGAGAATCGCCCGCCGAGAAGCGACAGTAACTGGTCGACGTTCATCAATCCCTCCCTCGGCCTGATTCTACCGAATCCGCCGGGCACCGACCGCGCGGTCCAGGAGGATCAACGATCCGTCGCGGGAGATCTCCCCAGGGCAGACAGGCCCTCGGCCGCCGGACCATTCTCCGAGTCCGCTGCCAGGCTCTCCTCGTACCAGCCCTCGGCTTCATCCGCGCCCCCTGTCTCGCGCGCCAGATCTCCGAGAAGCGCAGCCGTCTCCGCGATTTCCTGCGTTGGACTGATCGTCTGGAAGACGCGAAACGCCTCTTCGTACCGAACCCGCGCTTCCCGGTGGCGCCCCGCCGCTTCGCCGAACCGCTCACTGCGCCGCGCGACCCGGCTCTCCCCGAGAAGCGATGAGATCACGATGTACGGGCCGGTCCCAGCTTCATCCGCCAGCAAGCGGCACTGCTCGAACCGCAGACGCGCGAGCCCCAATCTCCCACCGAGCTCGGCGAGTCGCCCCAGGGTGTAGAGGACCAGGCTCGCGCCCCAGCGGTCGCCGAGACTGCGACGGAGCCGAAAACTGCGCATCGCCATCCGCTCTGCCTGGTCGAGATCATCTTCTCCAAGCACGCCAACGTACGCCCCGAGCGCGAGTGCTTCGGCCCACATGCGCCGATCGTCCGATAGAATGCGAGGCTCCGATCGAGCCGCTCCCGTGGGAAACGCACCCGCGTACGCCGCGATTACGTATGCGACGGCGTGAAGCGCGCCGAACGGCTCCCTGTCGAGCGCACAGACAGCGGTCGCAATCTGCGCGCATGCCGCATCGGGGCTGCGGTAGATCCGGAACCATCCGTACGCGACGTTCACGAACTCCGCGATCGTCCGGTCGACTCGCATCCTCCCCTGCATTGCATTCCGCGTCTGCGCCAAGAGCTCCTCCGCCTCCTCGAACCGGCTGCGTATGTCGTAGACGAAGAAGAGGGCGCTGGCGGCCCGGACAAGCCGATCCGAATCAGCCCGCCGGATCGCGCGGAACCAGGCATCGCGGATGCTCGCCAGATCCCCCTCCTCCGCCCGCAACGCGCTGTCCTGGGACTCCCCCTTCATCTTGGCGAACGTCCGTTCGAGTCACTCGAGGTAGTAGGTCGAATGAGCGTCAGCGACGCGCACGCAGTCGCCCTCATCGAGATCCAGCCGCTCGCGCGAGAACTGACGAATCACTTCGTGTCGTGCAGCTGATACCGGTCCGCCCCGGTTCGCTGGACGAGGTTCCTCTGTCCGGGCGCTGCCAGGCTCGCCGGGGTGACCCGGGCGACCGTCTCCGCCGCCCCGGAGCTGAACCCTCCCCGAAAGACGGCGAGCCGGGTCAGCGCCTGGCGCTGTTCGCCCGTCAAGAGGATCCAGGTCTGTCCGAAGACCGATCGCAGACTCCGATATCGGACCGGCGTGTCGCGGTTCGTGCTCGACAGAGAATTGAGATCCCGGGACATTCGATCGGCGATCTCGCGCCACGGCAGGACCCGGCTCCAGCTGCCAGCCAGTTCCAGTCCGAGCGGGAGGCCGTCAACCAGCCGGCAGACCTTCGCCGTGTCCAGCCGTTCGGCCGTGTCACCCGATAAGGTCTGCGATTGTGCACGGCGCACCGCGAGCCGCACCAACCGCATGGCGGCGTAGTCATCGAGTGTCTCGCGGTGCGCATCGACCGGCGGAACCGAGAGGCCGCCGACCGGCACGATGCTCTCACAGGACAGCGACAGCGCCTCCCGACTGGTGGCGATTGCCTGTGCACCGTCGGCCACGAGACGCTGTAGCGTTCCCAAGTCCCCGGCGATCCCCTCCGCTCCGTCGAGGATGAAAGGGGAGCCTGTGCCCGTTGATCGAGTCGGCCGGCCGTTCAACGTCGTCCATGAGCCCGTCTTCCGTCCGCGGGAGACCGAGCGCCTCGGCCGTTGCGGAAACGAATTGCGCTTCGCCGGTCGCGGTGGTCAGAGAGACAAAGACAATGCCGTCCGGGAACCGGCCAGAGAGATTCTCGGCGGCCTGCAGGGCGAGCCGTGTCTTGCCGCTCCCGCCGATCCCGACGAGCATGATCAGTCGTTCCCCTGCATCGAACAGCACGCGGACCTGCGGGATCTCCGGCTTTCTCCCCACGGACTGGGTCGCAGCAACCGGCAGGTTCGTCCACGGACGGACGTCGCTTCGAACGGAATGACCGACCTCCTCACGACGGATCCGGTCGATCAGGTCGAGGGGCGACTCCTCGGGCGCAATGCCGAACTCCTGTTGGAGCATTCGGCGACATCACTCAAAGCTTCTCAGGGCTTCGGCACGCCTCCCGTCCACAGCGAATGCCCGCATCAGCTCCCTGCACGCCGCTTCGCTCAAGAGATCGTCCTCGTGCCAGCGACGGGCGTAGACGACCGCCTCGCCGCCATCGCCGTGCGCGATGTAGTGCCCGACAAGCCGCGCGATCGCGCGTCCGAACTCATCCGCAAGCGCCTCCCGTTCGGCGATCTGCCAGTCATCGAACCCGGGGCCATCGGGGAGTGTGAACTCGTCCAGGAACGGCGCCCGGCAGAGCTCGACCGCCTCTCTCAGCGTCGACACGCAATGCACGCAACGTCCCTCATCTCCTTGGTGTCGGCAGTCCTCCGCGGAGCGAGGGAGCGCGCGGAACTGCAGCACATCGACGGAGAGCTCGTCGGCCGGCCGAAGCCCGACCGTGCTCCGATCGCCGATCATCGATGAGCAAAGCGGGGTCTGCCGAAGGATAGGATCCACAGCGCGTTTCGAAGAGCGGAGTGCGCCGCCTCCGGCGGGGACTCCGGCCAAAGCAGCGCCGCCAGTCCCGGGCGGGGATGACAAAGCCCCGTCACTGCGAGATATGCGAGCAGCGCCATCCCTTTCCACCGCGCGATCGAGACCGGCTCACCGCCACCGTGCTCCAGGCAGGGCGCCCCGAAGAACCTCAGATGCAGCCCCGACACGCCGATCTCCTCCACCTCCAGAGCGTCAGCAGCGGTACTCCTCGCGCGGCGGTGCCCATGCGTCTATCGCACTCGTCGCTTGGTCGAGGATCCGAGCAGAGTGAGGGACACCCGCCGGAACGCAGACCCCATCCCCCGTGTAGAGCCGGCGCGTCTCCCCGTCGAGCGTGAACTCCATTTCCCCTGCCGTCACCAGGGTGATCTGCTCGTTCTCGTGTGCGTGCTCCGGAACAACGCTCTCCGGTTCGAACTGGAAGAACGTCATCATGACTCGATCCATCCAGATCGCCGACCGCCGGATTCCCGGCAACGCCTCCGACGCCCGCAGTCTCTCCTGGTGGAAGAACACATCGCCTCCTTTACGCGTCCTGTACGTCTGTGTATGCATCATGCAGTGCCCAACGACCCAGCGCAAGTTCGTGCTGGATGCATTCTGGAGACGTTCTGGATCGATCCTCGGCCGTTGGTCGTCCGCTCCGCAGCGCTGCGTCTCGTGCCGCCGAATCTTCTCCACGGCCGTGCGCCGCCCGACACCGCCACCGCTCCGGGCGCCGCGTTTCGTCCCCGCCCGTGCGTGACTCGCCGCGGTGGTCCAGCTCGTCTACAATCCCCACAGCCACGGGCGAAGGGAGTCATCATGAAGATCGTCGTTCTCGGTGCGGGGCGGGTCGGCAGCACGATCGCCGCCGATCTCGCCACGGAACCGCAATTCCACGTCCTCGCTGTCGACCGGAATCCCGGACGGCTCGCCGCGCTGCACGCGCACCCGGCCATCGAACGGGCGACCGGTGATCTCGGCGATCCCGCGACGATCCGCGACTTCGCGTCCGGCGCGGATCTGATCGTCAGCGCAGTGCCCGGACACATGGGGTCATCGACGCTTCGCGCAGTGCTCGAATCCGGCGTCGACGTTGTCGACATCTCGTTCTTTCCCGAAGACCCATTCGAGCTCGACGATCTCGCACGCCGAGGAGGCGTGGTAGCTATCGTGGACTGCGGCGTCGCTCCTGGCCTGAGCAATCTACTCGTCGGCCGCGTCGCAGCGCGGCTCGATCGGGTCGAGCGCGTCTCAATCTACGTCGGTGGCCTCCCGGCTGTGCGGGACTGGCCCTACGAGTACCGCGCTGTCTTCTCACCGGTCGACGTCATCGAGGAGTACACGCGCCCCTCGCGGATCGTCAGGAGCGGGCAGCCGGTGGTCAAGCCGGCCCTTTCGGGGCGGGAGCGCCTCACGCTCGCCGGCGTCGGCACTGTAGAGGCGTTCCTGACCGATGGACTCCGGACCCTCCTCCGCACGATCCCGGCGGACGAGATGACCGAGAAGACGCTTCGCTACCCGGGCCACGCTGATCTGATGGAGATCCTCCGTGAAACGGGGTTCTTCGACGTGAATCCGGTCGACGTTCCCGGGGGTCGCGCCCGCCCGATCGACGTCACTGCGGCTCTCCTGTCCGCCACGTGGGCACTTCGCGAGGGCGACGAGGATCTCACGGTGCTACGGGTCGCCGTCGAGGGGGTCACCGGCTCTCGACGACTCCGGACGACGTTCGACCTGCTCGATCGGTTCGATCGCGCGACGGGAACGACATCAATGGCGCGTACCACGGGGTTCACGGCCACGGCCGCCGCCCGCTGGGTCGCCCGCGGAGGGGTTCCGGACGCGGGGATCATTCCTCCCGAGCTGCTTGGCGCGGATTCGGCGGCGGCCGACTTCATCCTACAGTCCCTTCGCGAACGCAGGATCGAGTGCCGCGAATGTGTGGAGGAGATCGGCTGAGTCCGCCGCCGGCTGCGGAATATGAACGCTCCCGGCTGGCGCGATCCTCGGGCGCCCTTTCTCGACCGACCGACCGCAGCTCGGGTCGGGTGCCGTCGTGCGCTGAGGGAACGCCGCACGGATTGGGGCAGCGAACGCTCGATGCAATCGCAGTCGGTCCGACCGCTCCTCGCTCCCTCCGAGCTTCGTGCGGCGGATCGCCCGCTCCAGAAGGTCGATCGTTCGGTCGTAGCCGGGCCGATCGACCGGGTACGGGATCCCATCTTTCCCCCCGTGGGCGAAGCTGAACCGTGCGGGATCGTCGAAGCTCGGCGTCGCACCGTGAACGAGCTCGGCGATGAGCGACAGCGCGCAGCGTCCTCGAGCCGACGCCCGAAATGAGCAATAGGTCCAGAAATCCCTCGGGCTGGGCCTCGTATGTCTTCGAGAGAATCCCGGACAGCCGGTCGGGTGAGATGTCGGCGATGCGGATCTCATGACGTCGCGGGGAGGGCGAGCCGCTTGAGGTGGTCGAGCTCCTCAACGAGCATTCCCAGCGGGCGGCGCGCCAGGTCCACATCGAGGCTTCGCGTTCGCGCGTTGTCGGCCGCCACTAGGTTCAACGTCGGCGCGCGGTGATCCCCCAACAGATCGCAGCGTGCGGATCGCAGACGAAATCGGACACCCGACGCGACAGCCAGTCGTATCGACGGGCCGTCCCCGTTGCATCGTTCATCCCCTGCTGAAACGACCGCCCACTCTTCGCTCCGATCAAATCGCAGGACGTGGTGATAGACCGGGTACCCATCCTGGACCGCAGCGCTGTCGACCTTCGCCGACGTACGGCTGGCGTCGACCAGTCGGTCCGCATCGACGCCGATCCGGTCGCCCCACGCAACGATCTCCGCCGGTGTCCTTCACGATGCTGCCCCCTTCCCTCCAACAATGAAGAACCCCAGTGTCTCTTCCGCCCCAGCGATCCCCGCCTTGATCGCGCCGCATGTCGTCGTCGTCAGTCCGCTCGAGTGCCAGTCGAACCCGAGGACGCAGCCGAGCGCCTGGAATCAGTGTGGATCGCTGATCCGATCGAGTAATCCGGCCGTCTCGTGCTCGAGCCCCGCGAGTTCTACAATTTCGCGGGCGAGCTTCGCCATCCGCGCGAACAGCCATCGCGGCGTCCAACCCCAATGAAGCGGGGGATCCGCGGTCCCGGTCCGCATGGAACCCCCTCTCGTGCGCCTGCTAACCCGGAGACGCCGCCTGGTTCCGCGGCGGGATGATCCGGTCGATCAGGCCGTACTCGGCCGCCGCCTCGGCGGTCATGTACTTGTCCCGATCGGTGTCCTTGGCGATTCGCCGTTTCGGCTGACCTGTGTGCTCGGCGAGGATGTTGACCAGCACGTCGCGAACTCGTAGCAACTCGTCGGTCTGGATCTTGACGTCGGCCGCTTGCCCTTGCGCCCCGCCGAAGACCTGATGCAGCAGAATCCGGGAGTTCGGGAGCGCCGCGCGTTTCCCGGTTGCTCCCGCCGCCAGCAGAACGGCGGCCATACTGGAGGCCTGCCCGATGCATATCGTCGCGACGTCGCACTTCACGTAGCGCATTGTGTCGTAGATCGCAAGGCCCGCCGTGACGGATCCGCCAGGCGAGTTGATGTACAGACGGACGTCCTTCGAGGGATCCTTCGCAGCGAGGAATAAGATCTGGGCAATGACGGCGTTCGCGATATCGTCATCGATCGCGTCCCGCAGGAAGATGATCCGGTCCTCCAGCAACCGGGAATAGATGTCGTACGTTCGCTCCGTGTGCCCGGTGTGATCGATGACAAAGGGGATCTGAGCGCTCATTCCGAGGCCTCCTGGTCCGGTTCCGTGGTATCCTGTATGACGGCGCTCCGGCGAAGGAGCACGAACACCCGTTCATTCACTTTGCTCGTTCGGTACGTCTCCCAGCGATCGCCCGCCTTCAGTCGGGCGATCAAGCGCACCGGTTCCTCGTCATGCTTCGACGCATCGGCCGCTGCCAGATCCTCGAGCTCAGGATCGTCGATCGAGATGCCATGAACCTTCGCCAACGCTCGCAGAATCAGCTCCCTCCGGACCCGGTGTTCGACCGCACGCCGCAGCTCCTCCTTCAGCTCGAACTCGGTCGTCTCCCGTTTCTTGAGGTACTCGTCGAATGAGAGCGACGGTTCCGACCGCTCGAGCGAGGCCTTCAGTTCGTTCAGTTCCTTCTCGGCGAGATCGAGCACGAACGACTGCGGCAGCGGGATCTCGGTCTTCTCGGACACGGCATCGAGAAGCGCGGCATCGACCCTGTTTCGATGAGTCTCCTCGCGCCCCTCGGCGATTCGCCGGCGGATGTCTGCCTTCAGCTCCTCCAGCGACTCGAACCCCGCGTCCTTGGAGAGCTCGTCGTCGATCTCCGGGAGGACGAGCCGCCGCAGGCCCACGACCCAAAGCCTCGTGCGGATCCGCCGTCCACCCGGGGTCTCGGCGTCGACCTCGACCGCCTCCCCGACCTTCGCGCCAACCAGGGTGTTCGTCACCGGGTTCTCCGTTTCGGCGCGAGCGTCCCATTCCTGCTCGTTCTCGCGCACTCGAACGAAGTCGCCGTCGGCGACAGTGTCTCCGAGCTTCTCTTCGAGCGTCCCAAATTGCGATCGGATCTCCTCGAGCGCCGCCTGCACGTCCTCTTCCGTCACGGGTCGGATCGACGGCACGCGCACTTCGATTCCGTGATACTCGGGGACATGGACATCAGGGAGCACGTCGAACGACGCCTCGAAGATCAGAGATGGATCGTCCTCAGGCGAGACGACGTTCACCTCCGGTGGCGAGACGGGCTGCAGCGACAACTCTGTCAGCGCCTGTGGAAGGTGGCGCCTCTGCAACTCCTCGCGCGCCTCCTCGACAAATACGTCGCGACCGAACCGAGACTCGAGGTACCCCTTCGGCACCTTTCCCCGGCGGAACCCGGGGACATGGATCTCCCGGGAGTATCGCCGATAGACGGACTCGACCTCGTCCTGGACCGCAGAGGGGTCGACGGTCACCTGGACCGTCGCTTTGGTCTCCGCGCGTTCCTTGACCTCGTATCTCACTCTCTCTGCCATGTGGATCTCGCTCTCCGACCGATCGGGATAACGGCGGATTATACGGCCCCGTGGCCATTACAGCAAGGAAGTTCCGTCCCGATCGGGCTATCCGATAATTCGAAGGGCCACCATCCAGCGGCCGCCCAACAGACCCTGCCAGAGCGGGGCGATCCAGCGGAAGAGCGCGCTCACCCCGCCGAGGTAGATGATCCCGATCAGGATCAGGAACCCGTACCGCTCGATCGACAACATCAGGCGCTTCCCCTCCATCGGGAGGAAGTAGGTGAGCACCCGCGACCCATCGAGCGGCGGGATCGGGATCATGTTGAAGACCGCGAGGATGAAGTTGTAGATCACAAACGCACCGAAGAGGAGCATGATCGCCCGGATCAGATTCGGGGCGAATCCGCCGCTCCCGAAGAGGATCGCGTCGGGAATCCCAAGGAGGACGAGGCGCCCGGCCCCCGCGGTCGCCAGAGCGAGCCCGACGTTCGTTCCTGGGCCCGCGAGCGCAACGTAGAGCATCCCGCGAAACGGATGGCGGAAGTAGTTCGGGTTGATCGGCACCGGCTTCGCCCATCCGAACAGAGGGAGCTGCAGGATGGCGAGCGTGATCGGGACGAGCAGTGTCCCGATCGGATCGACGTGCGCCAGCGGGTTCATCGTCAGCCGGCCGCGGCTCTTCGCCGTCGGGTCGCCGAGCCGCGACGCGACGTAGCCGTGCGCGACCTCGTGAAAGACGATCGCCATGAAGACGGCGATGAGCGAGAGAACGATATCCAGAATCCGATCGATGCTCATTCTGCCCCCGGGTCTTTCGATTCGACGGTGAGTGTATCCTCGTTCTGTACGATTGCCAGGCCCGGCGGAGCGCCCTTCGGCTTGCGAACGTGCTTCGCGGCCGCGACGGAAACGTCGATCCGCGCCTCGCCGCGCGCTTTGGAGAACCACCCGGCGAGCTGCGCCGCCCGTTCCAGGACGCTCCGCGGGACGTCCTCGCCCCGCCCCCGCCGGATGATCACGTGCGATCCGGAGACATCCCGCGCATGCAGCCAGATATCGTCGGGGCGCGCCTCTCGCAGGAGCCGATCGTTCTCCCGAGCGTTCCTCCCGACGAGGACGGTGTACCCGCCGATTCGAAACCGCCGCGCCGGCGTCCCCGGTGCGGTCGGTCGCGCCCTTTCCGAGGAAACGAGCGGCCACGCCGCGCCCTCCGGCTCCTCTCCCGCCGCGAGCCGCGCGAGCTCGCCACGGAGGATCTCCGCTTCGCGCCGGAGTCGGTCGAGCCGGGCCCGCACCCGGGGGCGCCCTCGGCGGATCCTCTTCGCGCGTTCGTAGAGCTCCTGCGCGTTCTCGATCGCCGACCGCGTCGGATCGAGGTGCAGTCGCGCCGGCTCCCCGGTCGCGGGGTCGATAACGGTGGCCTCGCGCGCTCCGGGCTCGATGTCGGTGTGGTGGATCATCAGGAGATCCGCCGACCGCCGGAGCGTCTCCTCCTCCCCCGACGCGAGCCATGCGGCGAGCCGCTCTGCGGTCCGCACCCGGCGCTCGAGCGCCCGTTCGATCCGCGCGCGCGACGGCGACCGAGGGGGCGGTTCGCCGCGAGGCGCCCCCGTCGCGAGATCGAGAGCGTCGCCGAACGTCTCCGCCGGCCGTGCCTCTCCCGGGGGTCGATAGAACGTCGCGCGCTCCCCGCCGAGGGTGACGTGCGGCTGTGGCGCCCCGACTCGCTCGATGAGCGTCCAAATTGCAGATGCCACCCGATCGGAGACGCGATCTCCCGGGGAGACGTCGGCGATCGCGAGGAGATCCTCCGCGGTCGTCCGGCCGATCCCGTCGACCCCGCGGACGAGTGCTCCCGCTGGATCCGCCGAATTCAGCGCGGACTCGATGTCGTCGACGCTGACAAACCGGGGGTCCCGCTTCGCCTGGGGGGGCGGGGGGACGTACGGTTCGTCCCCGGCACAGCGCTCGTCCCGGTATAACGCCCCCAGGATTCGATCCTCCTCAATCAGGATGAGATTCCCATGCCGACCGACCAGCTCCGCGATCAGCCGGTACGATCGCCCTCCCCCCTCCGCTCTTCGCTCGACGTCGATCGCGACGATCCGGTCCCACCCGAACTGCTCGATCGAACGAATCCGCCCTCCGATCAGGTGCTTCCGGAGTTGCATGACGTACGGCGAGGGGACCGGCGGGTTCGGGCGGACGAGCCTCGTCGCGTGGAATCGCGCGATCCGAGGGGCGATCAGGATCCGAAACTCGGCGCGGGAGAATCCGCGAATCACAATCGAACCTCGCACGGGTTCGTGCACTGCACGGATGGCGCCGCCTTCGGCGGCCGGGCGAAGCTCAGTGATGGCAGCGGCGATCGCCAGTCCGTCCATGATCCCTCCAGTTGAAACCCCAGATGGGGACGAATATAATGCCCGCCGATTATATCGCCGGCGTAGCTCAGAGGCAGAGCAACGGTTTCGTAAACCGTGGGTCGGAGGTTCGACTCCTCTCGCCGGCTGTACTCGCATCTGTCCGGCCCGTCCCCTCTCGAACGGCGTGAACCCACAGCCCCGTCACGCTCCGCTCACATCCGCTTCCCGCTCGGCGGGTAGGCTCGATCATGTACGAGAGCGTGCAGCATACCTTCCGTCTGAGAGGCCCAGGGCACGAGGGGAGTCCTGGGCCTTCGGCTGATTCCAACCCGATGCACGGTCGAAGTCCCCGGCCGCCTCGTCCAGCCCCCGGCCGAAGGTGACGCACGTCCAGCGGCAATCGGCCACAGGGCGGTGATCCACAGAACCCTCACCCGCTACGATGAATGCGATTCCGCCGCGTCTGTTCGGCGAAAAGGGGTGAGTGAGAGTGAATGAGCTGGGGAAAATCACAGTGATCGCCGCCATCATGGGCGCGCTTCTGGTGGCGGGCCTCCTCTTCCGGCCGGCCGCGCCGGAACCAGTCAGCGTCGCCGAACCGACGGTGACGGAGCCGGCCGTGGTCCCGCCGGTGAACATCCTTCCGCCCAAGTCGTTGGAGATGCTCGGACCCGTCTACTCCGAGAAGGCGATCTTCCAGGACGAGACGATCCGCATCGCCTTCAAGGCATCGTTTGGCGAGGACGGCGTCGAGAGTCGTCTCCCGTTCTGGCTCCACAATGTCTCCGGGGGCGTGATCAACGTCCTGTGGAGCCGTTGCTCGATGCAGCTCCCGTCCGGAAACACCGTCCATGTCGTGAACGAAGAGGGACTCGCCGCGATTCGCCCGTCGGGGGAGACGATCTCGGTCGCCCCGGGCGGTGATCTGTTCGATGCCGTCTTCCCAGTCTCCCAACTGCAGTGGTCGGAGGAGGGGGGATGGTCCACTTCGACCGGCGTCCTCGACGCCGGCACGTTCACCTTCGTCCTCGCGATCGAACGCAGCGGCGCGATGCCGACCCTTCGAGCCCCGGCGACCGCTCAGATGCCCCTTGGGGGCTGCGAGCCCGTCCTTCCACCGAGCGGCTGGCCGGCGCGCGAGGTCGTCTTCTACACGTTCCGGTTCATCGTGCGCTGACCGGCCCACCGTCCGC
>ENA-OSEO01003086-OSEO01003086.1-sediment-metagenome-genome-assembly--contig:-NODE-3086-length-20768-cov-3.391378_pt1 | contig 20768 bp, 15 predicted proteins | sample MGYA00237883_ERZ534232 | MGnify/ENA metagenome assembly ERZ534232
GAGATGATTTCCTCTAAAAGGCAAAGGATTTTGTCAAAACGTTTCGAAGCCGCGTGTGCCTCGAATGCGGTTGCCATCCGGTTCATGGACTCTTGGATAAAGCCGTCCGCCATTCCCGTCTGTTTTTCGTAGGGTCGGACACGCCAGAGCAGTCTATCGAGGATGTCGGCAACAACCACCGACAGATAACCGGCCTTTCTGAGATCACCGACCCGCTCGGGTTCGATGATGCCGTCCAGCGCGTAACCGTCGGAGGTGGTCAGCGAGCCGATTTTGACCCCTTGAAGGTCCGGGAACGAGTCCAGAACGATCCGTTGATATTTGTTGTACATTCCAAACCGGCACGGGCCCCCCGATTCGGGCATAAAGTAGACATATTTTTCCGGATTAAACGCCTCTCCCAGTCGCTCGCGCTCCTGCTGTAGAAAATAGAGGATATCGCCGGTGGTGATTTGGCAGGGATAGCACTCTTTGCCGGAGGTATATGCTTTGCCGAGCTCAAGCCCCTTGTAGGTGGCCAGTACCTGGCTGTCGATGCCGAATCCCCGAAAGGTCGCAGCCAGAAGATTTGCACCGATGCGGTTCATTTCCGGAATAAGAAACGTTTTATCGGTGTGGCTCAAATGAAACCGACCCAGATTTTCAGTCAGCGATTGGAACCTGATAACCTTTTGTGATGCTCCGGTTGCCATAAAAAACCTCGAATTCTCTCCCCTGGGATGCGCCCCCCGGCCCCGCCGGGCACCCCCCCGGGGTTGCGCAATGTGCCGGTGCTAATGGGCCGCTTTCAACTGGGCTTTGAGGGTTTCCGTCATCTTGTGCATGGTGTTGTCAATGACATTCCGGTACGCTTCCAGCCGGGTCATGACCCCCGCAACGGCGCTGTGCTCATCGAGTTCCAGGATCAGATAGGGCTTTTCGTCCATGATGTACCGGTAGAAGTGCTCGATGAAAGAATCTGCACCGCATCCGAAATTGGTCAAATGAAGTCCGAAGGCGTTCGGCATCCGCTGAATATATTTCGCCGTTCGAAGTATCTGTGCGCCGAGCCCCCAGTACATGGATGGAAAGTCTGAAAGATCCACCGAGCGAACGTCGATAAAATCCATGGGGAGTGCCGCAATACCGATTTTTGACAGGTTCTGCCCCAGCCTCAGGTTCAGACGTTCATCATACAGGTTGTAGGGCCGGCCGGTGACAATGACCAGGGGATCTGTAAAAGGATGCCGCTGGAGAATCTCGTTTCCGGTCTGGCGGAGGGTCTGCACAAATCGATCCTGTTTCTCCAGGGCATGGACCAACGCGGACCGGATGGCTTTTTTCGAAACGCCCAGTTTGGCGCGGATCTGCCCCGAAATTTCATGGACCAGCGTTTCGGTGTCGTACCGGAGGTGGATGACCGGGGAGAGGATTGGAACGGTATCCATCCGAAGCGCTGCCCGCACCATATAGGCGTTGCTCTGCACCAGGGGGCAGTAAAATCCCCTTTCCGAATCGTTCGGGGTGGGCATGTCGATCAGCGTGGGTAGAAACAGGTACCGCGTCATCCCCTTGATTTCCCTGACATGCCCATGGGAGACCTTGACCGGATAACAGGTCTCGGCCACCATGGTCTCGATGCCCGCCTGTGAAATGCGCTGGTTGGTGGGCGGGGTCAGAACCAATCGGTATCCGAGCCGGTCGAAAAAGTGGGCCCACAAAACGCTGGTATGGATTCCGTAAAGTGAGCGCTGCATCCCCACGGTGGGGCGTCCTTCGGTCTCGTGGATGGGCTCGCCTTTCAGCTCCTGGTAAACACCTTCCATGTGGATCTGCCAGAGTCTGTCCCGGAGCGAAAAGAAATTTTGCTGCCCCTGGTTGCCGGTCGATGCGGTCTCGTAGCGACCGCATTCCCCCCCCCAGACGCTGCGGCGGCCGTCAAAGTCGTAGACCTTCAACTTGCACTGGTTGTGACATTGGGGATCGGCCCGGCATATTTTTTCGGTAAAGTTCATCCGATCGGAAATGGCGCTGTCCAACCCCCTGAAGGTGCTTTTCGTTCTGTTTTCCCGGCGTATTTTTTCCTGCACGCTGACCGCGGCCCCGAAGGCGCCGAGAACTTCCCTGTGATCGGGGACGATCAGGCCTCTGCCCAGCACGTTTTCAAAAGCCGCAACAACCGCTCTGTTCAAAGATGGCCCGCCCAAAAACATCACCCGTTGCCCGATTTTCCGTTTGCCCACCACCCGATTCAAGTAGTTGTGGACAATGGCATAGCACAGACCGGCCATCAGATCATTTCTGTGAATCCCTTTCTGGTGATACGACACCAGATCCGACTCCATGAAGACCGTGCATCGTTCGGCCAGCTTTACCGGATGGTCGGAAGCAAGCGCGATCTGCTCAAATTCGCCGACGATGTTGATCCCGTATTTGTTGGCCAGTTCGTGAAGGAAGCTTCCGGTGCCCGCTGCACACACTTTGTTCATGTCGAAATCGAGCGGATGGGTATTGGCAATGGCGATATATTTGGAGTCCTGACCCCCGATTTCAAAAATCGTGTCCACCCCGGCATCGATTTCCACCGCGCCCCGCGCATGGGCGGTGATTTCATCGATGATCAGATCGGCATTGAGAAAATCCCCCACCACATTCCGCCCGGAACCCGTGGTGGCGACGGCGTCGATCCGGACATCGTTGCCCACCGTGTCTTTAAGATGGGCGAGAATTTTCTGGGCCGTTTCGATGGGTTTGCCCTGGGTCGGCACATACCGTTTGTGGATGATCTCGCGGGCCTCGCTGATCAGCGCATACTTGGTCGTGGTCGAGCCGATGTCGATGCCCAGATAGGTGCGGGTATGTCTGCGGAAGGGCTTGCCCAGGGTCGGTTGGGGATCGGGAAAGTCGGTCTTTTGCAGCACCAGTTTGTCCCCCACCGGAACCGATGCGGTTTGATCGGTCTCCGGGCACGGTAATCCTTTAAGGTTGATCGGCGCTTTCTTTGCGGAGTCCAACGCATGCAGGGCAACGCCCAATGCACCGATGGAGGTGCTATGGGGGGGAACGACCAGTTCCGGAAAGTATTGCTCAAAGGCCTTGATCTGGAGCGCATTGAGAGAAAGCCCGCCGATAAAGACCACGGGCTTTTCCAGGGAGCGATTCGAAACGATGGTGCTCATGTAATTTCTGGCATTGCCCACGTGGAGGCCGAAGATGATATCCTCCAATTGTTCTCCCTTGTTCTGGAGGTGGATCATATCCGATTTGGTAAACACGGTGCATCGGCACGCCACCCCGGCCGGCTTCCGGCTCCGGAGCCCCAGGGAAATGAAATCCGACAGAATGGCATCGATTCTGCCCGGTGAGGTATCTTCCCCGCTGCTGTAAATGGATGTCGCCAGCCTTTGGGCCTGCTGATCGATAAACGACCCCGTCCCCGCGGCACAGGGGCCGTTGGTGTTGAAATACTCCAGTTGCCATCCGTCTGGATCGTGACTGATTTGGAATAGAGCGGTATCCTGCCCCCCCATGCTGATGATGGTCCGGGCGTCGGGCCGGACGAAAAGCGTGCCGACCACCTGGCTGATGGTCTCAAATTCATAATACGCCGAAAGCCTCTCGCTCAGTTTCATCCCGTGGTTGCCGGTGAAGGAAATCGTTTCGATGCATGCGTCCTTGAATCGTTGATGGAGGGTTTCTATCAGCGCGGCAACTTGTTCTTCCACCCTGCCCATGTGGCGTTGATAGGGCAGCTCACATACAAGTTCCCGGTTTTGATTGATCACCGCGCAGTTGATGCTCACCGAACCGGCATCGATGCCGACATAGAGGCGATCATCCGGCTGATTCGGTTCCTTTTTGTTTTGGCGCATAGGTTAAACCCTTTCAATGACCGCTTGCACTGGAACCTGCAGGATGCAGTGGAAAATGCATCCAGGAACAGATGGTGACCGTTTTCGAACAGCAAAGGACATTTAATGTCCGATGGATCGGGTGGGGTGAAAATAACGAACAGAGACTATCGGACGGTAGCCCCGAGTGCAGGCATCCACAGAAGGCATTCGAGGCAAGTCCGGTGGTCTTTGAAATCGCTTCCATTTCAACGTTACACGAGAGGATATCGGCTCAACTCCAAGGAGTGAAGCATAAGAAAAAGGGGAAAGCGTGTCAAGTTAATTGTATGCCGCTCGGGGAGGTATCGCAACCGGGGCAACACAGGGACAATGCCCTTTTAGGCTTGTTCCGGGGATACCCTCTCGATCCATTCCAATGGTAAGGGGGGGGTAGTGTCCTTTTCGCGGTATGTAAAGGTTTTTACCTGCGATTCGGGCCTTGCCCGTCGGCACTCGGGCTAATTTTTTTGAAACACGCCCAAAAAAACCAAAGACAGGCCGAGGATCAGGAAAATAACCGAAAGCTGCTGTGTCGATACCGCCAGCATCACCTGCCGCAAGGCATCCACCGGCACGCTTTCGATCCATTCGATTCCAACGATATCTTCAATGGAAAACAACGGAATCTGCCTGTCCATCAGACGGCTGACGAGTTTAAACACATAAAGCCCCAGGCTGGAAATCAGCAAAATAAATCCGGGTGCGGTTGTTTTAAACATAGGGCCTCCTTTTATACCCCTCTGCGCTTCATTCCTTCCGGCCAGGAAAGGGGAAACCCCGGCTGTTTTCGATTCCATCGAGTTTGTCCCTCTTGCCATAAGCAAAAAGCGTTCCAGTTCGGGTGTGATCGAATTTATAAAATAATTTCAAAGGGAAAGGCATCTATCAGAGGCGTGCCGATCGGTTGAAGGGCCGGCCGGCTGTATGGTTTTTTAAAAGGGATGACCTGCTTTTTTAAACAAACCGATCCGGCCGGTCATCCTCGGCTAAAGACGGGCAGTCTGGGCGATTGGCGGGAGAGTCTTTTTAAAGGCCTGAGGGCGGCCAGCAATACCCCGAAGATCCCGCTGGAAAAAAGATACCCCTTCTGATAGACCCACACATCCTGTTTGATGGTTTTTAGCTCGGGAAAGACCACGGTGATGTAATGGAATACCACCGGAAGAAGGATAATACCGATGGCCAGATTGATCGACTGAAGCATGACGGTGGTTTTCAAAAATGTGGACAGAAAGTAGACTGTTTTCTGGAGCGCCGCCAACCGCCTGATCCGCAGGAGTATTTCATCCGTTTTTTTTAAAAGAATGTCGATCTTTTCGTAAGCCGCTTTGAACTCGTCGACCTTTTCGGTATCGACGGTATTCCGGATGTTGTCCAGTTCTTTTTGAATCCCTATGAGTTGATTTCGCGACGAGCCGGTCAGCGCCGGGTACGGGTAGTGCTTAATAAAGGCGACGCATTGCGAACAGCGCATGTCCAATTCCGACAGCCCCCTGTTGATCCGCTTCTTCCATCCCGATATGTTGTTTAGGCACTGGTGGCTGATCAGATTGGATAACTGGACAATGTCCAAATAACCATAATAGCTCTCCGAGGGGAGCAGCGCATTGATTTTGTCCCATATGGAACCAATCTCTTGATCTTGCGGGTCCTGATCCCCGCAAAGCGATTGCAGCCGTTTCATGTCCGCTTCGGCTTTGGGTACGGCCTCCAGAGCCGCCTGCTTGACTTCATTGAATAGCCTTCGAAGCCTCGGTTGAACCAGATGGTTGAACGGTGCCAGCTGGGGGTCGATCAGAGCCCGGACAAACAGGTCCCGCTGCTCCTGGACCAGTTTTGTCAGCGCTGCGACGGCGCGTTTATGCTGCCCCTTATTAAACAGGTAGACCGTCTGCTGGTAGCGGGCATCCGAACACGACGGGTGTAGCCGCAAGACCTCTTCGATCCGCTGTTCGGCGCGTCCGTAGCTGGCCCGGATTTCCATCAGCCGGGCGAGCAAAAAAAGGATAAAGATGCGCTGCGGTTTTGTTTTGGCATACGTCAGGGCCTGCTCGAAGCTATATTCGGCTTTGCTCAAGAGGTTTTGCTCAAGGAACAGGTACCCCATCGTGCAATAGACCTTGTAGTCTTGTGGCTGCTCGAGCATCAAAGTGTTGAGCATGCTTTCGGCCTTGCCCAGATGCCCCGTTCGGATCAGGTCCAGTGCCATCCAGGTCTGCCCGCCTTTGTCCCCTCCTTTTTGATCGTTTTTAACCTCGTTCCAATCCGATGAATAGGCGTCCCAGATGTTTCTGAAAAACCGGATTTGAACGATGGACTTCAGCTCGTAGAATGCCTGGGGGGCCAGATGCTCGGCGGGTATACCCGGTGTTCCGATACCGGAAGAAGGGGCCATGGACGCCGGGGGGCTCATCAAATAGTTCAGGAAAAGACGGTTTATGGCTTGGATCGATAGGTACCCCAGTTTTTCGATACTTCCGGGCAGGTCGTCAAACCGTTTGGACGGGCACTGGCGGGGGGAATGGGTTTTGCTGCCGCAGTAAAAACAGGTCGAAAACTCGCCTTGGATCAGGGGCTGATGATAGAGAAACAACGGGGTGGAACCATCGGAATCCGCATCGGTTTGTGAAAGCAAGCGGTAAAACGTTCTGGGACGGTCGTAGTCAAAAGGGGGATCCGTGGCGATGGCGGTTTTGTCTTTCAGCAGTCGGAACGCGGAAGACGAAATATGCGGGATTCCGGGGTTGAGTTCATCCCATCTGACGTCAAAGGTGTCGAGTACCAGTTGATCGGCGCGCAGGTAGGGGCCCGAATCGATAAGGATTTGAACCGGCAGCATCAAAAAGTCGTCGTGGGTTTTGAGTGAATCCATCAAACGGGATCGGAACCCCTGGGCCGTTGCGATGGCTGTGGTGATATCTTTGAGCAGCAGAACGGCCCCGTTCTGTTCAAAGGGGAAGGTCTTGATGATGTTGCCGCCCCAGGTATCTTTCTCCTTGACCATATCCTTCCACAGGGGCTGAAAATCCGGACCGGCCAGCACTTGAACCGGTTTTAGAAAAAGCAGGATACGATTGGTCGGCTCGAATTGGATGGTTTCGTCCCATAGAACCTGATACAGTGCCAGGCCCTCCAGGTCTTTGATCTCCGGGGGAACATCGACCGACCGGCATTGGACCGAGGATAAATCCGTTACGGCGTCAAAGACGGGCTGGGAGATGAAGATCTGTTCTTTGCCGGCCAGGGGAACGATTTTAGCCGCCAGGTTGACCACATTTCCAAAAATATCCTGCTCTTCGATGATCCCTTCACCGAAATGGACCCCGATTCGGATTTGAATCTGCCTTTCGGGGCTTTCCTGACGGTTGAATCGGCTGAGCCACTGCTGGATTTTCACGGCCGATTTTACGGCTTCCCGGGGGTCTGCAAAATAGGCCATCACCGAGTCCCCAACCGTTTTAAGGACCATGCCGCCGTGTTCCACGATGGGGGTTGAGACGATATCCTGATGCCGGCGGAGCATTTCACGGCCGGCGATATCCCCCTGATCCTTGAAAAACCGGGTCGAACCCACGATGTCGGTGAAAAGGACGGCGATTTTACGGATCGATCCCTTTGGATGTGCATCCATCGGGTGCGGCGGATCCACCGCAGCGGGCTTCATTTGTGTTGCGGTATCGGCTGGCATGGCTTCATTTAAGATCGGGATAAATCATTGAAAACTTAAACCGATCCCAAGTGCTCTGGGGCATAAATTTGGCGGCCTATTTATGCATCATTGGAAGATGGCTTCGGGCAGAAAGGCAGAGACCGTCACATTGGGCAGGTCCACGGCGTTGCTGATTTTCAGATCCACCGCCACGCTGCAGATGGCATAGGCCTGCTCGCGATCAAACCCCCGCTCCTGAAGCAAATCGATCATATGGATCAACGCATTGCGGGCGGCCAGGCTCAGGTCTTCGCATTCTTGGGTGCCGTCCTCGCGGATGGGCATCCCCACGGTCGCGATGAAGTTTCGGGGAGCGGCCCATTCGGGAGAGATGAAATAGCCCGGGTGCGAAAACCGAGGCCATCGGATCTTGCGTCGTTCCGCCTCGCCTTTGTGGACCCGAAACCGGACGGCCAGGCTGGCTTCCATCTCGATGCCCGTCACACAGCACTCCGAATCGCCCTGTGCAAAATGCGCATCACCGGCCGAATAGAGCGCGCCGTCTACATGGACAGGGATCCACAACCGGGAGCCCCGGCCCAGCTGTTTGGCGTCCAGGTTGCCGCCGTTTTCACGGGGCGGTCCGGTGCGCAGTCCTTCCCGGGCAATCGATCCGCCTTGGGGAACGGCGTCTTGTGGATCGGGTGGAAAGGCGATGCCCCCGCGCGCGGCAAGATCGGCTTCCCGCCGGGCCCAGGCCCTGAGCTGTTCATGTGAAGGAGCGATCCCGGATGTCCCCATGAACGCGCCGTCGGGGATGCGTACCCCAGGAAGGGTCTCCGACGTCCCCCATCCATCTTTAATTTTCCAGTGCACCAGGTAGTAATCCGGAAACAGGTCGCGAAGAAAACCGGCTCCGGGCCGCATCCGGGTCCAGCCGAACGCTCCCGGCACGATGTCTATGGTTTCGATTTCAAGCAGATCACCCGCTTCGGCTCCCTTGACATAAATCGGACCGGTCAGGGGATGGGCCACCTTGGCATCCAGGTTCGCCAGATCCGCTGCCGACATTCCGGGCGTGATCTGGCCGTCCGAGGCATCGCGGGTTTCCAAAACGACCGTTTCGCCGGCGTCCACGTCCAGGATCGGCGGTATGTCCGGATGCCAGCGGTTGTGCCCGGTGTTTGGTTCCGCCTTGAGCCGTTTGGTCCTGTCGATTTTTACCTGTTTCATGTCCTTCTCCTTGAAATGGGGGTCGCCGGTGGCTTGTTTCCGGTCGTCATCCAAAACAGAACCGGATTCGGCATCCCAATAATGGGTCAGGTTCAAATAATACACTATCCTCCCGATCCGGAATTTCCTCTGTGCCAGGAATCGGAAAAGGTGCTGTAAATGAATTTGTTCAAAAAATGCCCTTCGTGGTACTCATGCCGGTTCAAGAACCCTTCCTGCACAAATCCCAACTTTTCGTAGAATCGGATGGCGCGAAGGTTGTCGTCATTGACCTTGAGCCAGACCTTGGCGAGATTTAACGGACCGAAGGCCGTCTCGAGAAAAAGGTGCATCATCTCTTGGGCATACCCTTTGCCCCGGTCCCCGGGGGATCCGATGAAGATATGCATCTCGCCGTTTCGGTGGACGCCACCGATGGCGTTAAAGCCGATCTGGCCGATCGGCGTTCCGGTATGTTTCAACACTGCCAGATAGATAAGCCGGGACGGGTCTTTCCGATACCCCGTATACCACGTGGCGAACGCATTTTCCGATAAGGGGTATCGGCAGAACACCAGCTCTTTTCTGAGCTGCGGCTCCTGCAGCCAGCCCCGAATGACCTTCAGATCCGGTCGTGTGATCTGCCGCAGGACGACCGTTTTGCCCTGGACCAGCCCGGGCCCTTTTTGCCTCGCAGAATCGGATCGCTTAAACAGCCGCATGGTTCCCTTTATCCCATGTATCCCCCTGTTTTTCAATCGGTCTTTGGCAAGTTAGGGCTTCATCCCCTTTCAGCCATCGGGCACCAGCCGGAAAAGGCTGTAGACGGCCTCGGTTTTAACCGGTCTGAGGTGTTGAGCGTGAAACGCGTGGAACAGGGATTTTTCAGGCTCCGAAAAGGTGGAGCGATCGCCGAAGACATACCGGACATCATACAGCAGATGCGTAAATCCATCGGCTTTCAACCGTGTGTAGACCTGGTGGGAAGTGGCGGAGCGGCTGAGGATCTTTTGGATGGTGTAGGATTCGAACATGGAATCCGAAAAATACGCCCGGTTGCACAAAAAGCCCGGGTTTTTCATGTAAATAAAGAAAATCTTGGCGTCCGGGGGAAGCTCGGTGTTGATAAACTGAAACATACCGTAGGAGGGGATGAGGCGGGAGAGAAACGCTTTTCGGTCCTCTCTGCCGGAAAGGTAGCGCAGCGGCTTGATCTTGTTAAACTCTCCGGCGGAATGGACGATGGCGACACAGAAACCGGCCGCTGCAAGACAGAGGAGCAGGGCATAGACCGGACGGTTTTTTCGATAGTACTGGACGGTGTATCCGGTGGTTATGGCCAGAAACGGAAAAATCGGGATCAGGTAGCGGAGTTGCTGGGCCGAGACCGCCCAGAAAAGAAACCAAAAGGCGCAACTGACCAGCCCGGCCTTTATCGGAGCCGGGATTTTCCGGATTCCTGCGGCAAAGGGCAGGGTAAAAAGGAAAATCGGGCCCAGCAGACCGTCAAAGCGCGGAGAATGCATCCGGGCATGAAAACTCAGATTCCACGGCAACAGAAGGTAATCTGAAAAATCTCTTCCCATTCCCAGTTGCTGCAAAAACAGGTCGTAATACCGTGCCTGTTCAAGATCCCATCCTCTGCCGCCGAAGAGTTCGAAAAAAAACGGATAAAAGGGGTTTCCGGTCAGAACCCAGTTTTTGAGATAAAACGGGCATCCGACCGCAGTCGTGACGGCGCCGTAGGCAGAAAGCAACCCCAGGGTGCGTAAAACCCCGGTCTTGCGTTCCTTGCAGACATGCAGGACCCCCAGGCAGCCCAAAAACGGCAACAGCAGCCCGGCATACTTGCTTCCCATCGCCAGGCCGGTTAGAACCCCACAGACCCCCAACCAGCCCGGGTGGTTACACCGACGCCAATTGAACAGGGCATAAAAGGCAAAAAACGCATACAGGGTCAACACCAGATCGGTGTATGCCATCTGGGCGGTGACAAAGACCGATGGGATCGAAAAGAACACCAGCAGGGTAAAAAAACGCAGGGTCAGCTGCGGCAGATGGATCCGTAAAAACGCCCCCATGCCGGCCAGGGTCAGCAGGGCGGTTGCGAAATGAATCCCCTTGGCCAACATGTCGCCGCTGAGAAAAAGACCGATGAGAAACAGCATTTCACCGTTCATCGGGTAGTTGGAAAAGATGTTCCCGGGGATAAAATAAAATCCCCGGTGCTGAAGATAATGTTGCGGAACGGCCAGGTGATAGGACAACGCGTCGTTACCCACGGCCGGGGTGAGAACCCCGCAAAGACCTGCTGCAACCCCAACCCAGAGCAGCAGCGCGAAGCATCGGTCCGTCCGGTCCGCAGCCGGTGCCGGATCGGGGATCGTGTACGCCGGCGATCCGGAAAAACGCCATCCCATTGCCGCCAAGATGGCCAGGCCGGCCAGCAAGCTGAAGATGGCGGCAGGGGTGAGCAACCGGAGCGCCGCCAAGGCGAAGACAAGCGTACTCAACAGTCCGAGGCCCAAAACGGTGGAAAACAAGAACCGTTCCCTCGATCCGGCAACCGGAATCCCCCATCGTAACAGGAGCAGGTTTCCGGTACCAGCGGCCAAAAGAATGAGGCCCGAAAGAACGGCAAGGGGGATCGGCCCGGTCAAAAGCAGCGTCATGTCTGTTTACGTGTCGAGCGCATCGAGCGCTTGGTTGACCTTCTTGTCGTGGGGTGCAAGACGGCTGGCCCTGCGCAGGAGGGCGGCCGCTTTCTGCCGATCGCCCTTGAGCAGATACAGGAAGCCAAGGTTTTTGTACCCCTCGGGGATCCGGGGGCTCAGGCGAATAACGGTCTTAAAGTCGTTTTCCGCAGCACGGGCGTTTCCGAGGATGGCAAGGGCTCTTCCCCTTAAATTATAGGCCGGGGAAAAGTTCGGCGCCAGAAAGATGCATTGATCCAGGTCCGCTGCGGCTTGCCGGTAAGATCCGTTGAGGTAAAGCGGAACGGCCCGCAATTGATAGAAGATCTTGGTGGCGGTCTGCCATCGATCCATCCGATCGATTTCCGGACGAAAGACCAGATTGCCGGCCGCATACGCGAGGAAAACGGCCGCAACAGCCGCGGCGGCATGCCGGAAGTCTTTTGCCAGCACCATTTCCCGCAGTCGAAAGACGGCAACCCCTGCAAACAGGCAGAGATAGGGTACAGCGGGGGTTCGATACCTGGACTGGACCAAAAAGACCAGCCCGGAAACCAGATACACCCCCACCATGCCGAAGATCAGCGCCGGTTGGGGAAATTGTCGGGCCGAAAAAAACATGCCCACCCAGGCCAGCGAGGCGATGATGCCGTATCGAATAAAAGGATACCTGAGGGTGGTGCGGTATTCCGCGTGGGCCGAGGCGATATCGTGCATTTCATAATCGTTGAAAAAGAAAAATAATTTTTTGGCTTGCCGGATTCCATAAGCGGGGATATCCGCTGCGATGTCATCAAGCGTTTTGCTAATCCAGAACCTGGAGGCTTCCGAAGGGCGAAGATCTCTTCCCATAGCCGCGGATGCGGCGGCGCGAAACAGGGCATGGGCGGAATCCGGTTCGCTCATGGCCTCTTCGGAGAATCCTTCATCCGCAAGGCCGATGCCCTCCAGCGCGGAGGCCCCCCTTCCGTTTCCATGGTAAAAGACCTTACCGGCATCTGCGGTGATCAGGACCCAATCGTTGTACCGGATGTGGTTGCGAAGGGTTACCGGCAGGATGACCAGCAATGCCGTCGCCCCAAAAACCGCTGTTTTGAAAATTCTTGTCCGGCGATCCCGGCGTTCGGATGGAAAAAACACCAGCCAGACAACCCCCAACGGCAGCAGGAGCAGGGAGTTGGGTTTGGTGATGATGGACAGACCGGTAAAGAGACCCGAGAGCATCGCCCAACGATTTTGCCGGTACTGTACCGATCGGTAAAGGAAAAAGACGCACAACAGATTGAACAGCAAAACATAGACTTCGGGCTCCAGGGTCGTTTCCAGGATGATCAGGTTGCCGTAGGCCGCATACAGCAGCGCGGCGAAAAGACCGACTTCTTTCCGGAAGACCGCCGCCCCGAGGGCCAGGAGCAGAACGCAGTTGACGGCGCCGACGGCTGCCTGAAACGCTTTGACAAAGACCCAGTCCGGGTTGAAGGCGATCTTGAATCCGGTCAGCAGATATAGATAGAACGGGCTCAGATCCGCGAGTCGATCCCCGATCCCCTGTCCGGCAGCCAGTTTTTCCGCGAAAAAAGGGTATTTGTAAAAAAGGGCCGGCTCGTCCAGAAACACAAGGAACAGGCAACGGATAGCCAGGGCCAGGAGAAAAACCGCCAGGTAGATCCGGTAACCGCCGGTGGCGGTTTGATGTTTTTGAGGGAAAAATTTCACCGGAGGCTGACATCCATTCCGAGCAACGCGATCATTCCCGCCAAGTTTCGTACCATAAAGAGCTGAAGCACCGAGACCGGCCGCTGTGGGTTCAGCCGAACCGTGATCCTGTCCGGTGTCCGAACAAACGTGCGAATCCGCTCCAGGACCCCCCGGGCCCCGGGGTCGGTTTCTTTTTGAATCAGCAGGGCCATCTGCCTGTCCAGATCATCGATATGCGCATCAACGGATCGATTTTTACGGCGGGCCAAGAGGCGATGGACGTTTGGCATCAATGAATCGTCGGTGTAGATCACCTCTGCTTTTGAGACGGACACCGCAGATGCCATGGCCAAAAGCAAAACAGCGTTTTTCGGAATGGATTTCATCTGATCGAGGTTCAGGTTTTCCACCCGGAGCATCACCGTTGCGTCTCCCATTTTATCGGCTCCAAGGCGCAACCGCGCGATCTGGAGAATGTGTTTCCGTTCATCGTATGAAGCGTCGCATTCCATATGGGCCGAAGCGTTCGCGTATCCCATATCCTCCAGAAACGGTTTGAGAAAGTGCCCCTTCTGCGCGGGGTCCGGACGAAACCCGTGGATCTTGAGGTGGATTCGAACCGGTGAATCCGAACCCCCTTTGGGTCGATCCACCGACAGGGTGTCGATGATGAAGCGCTCGTCCAGAAGGCGGGGGGCCAGATGGATGCCTTCGAGGGTGAAGCGCTGGTCGAAGAGATCGAAACGGAGCCTCCTGTAGCGGATCTCGGCAAAAGAAGCCATTTTTTCGATTTCGCGATCGACTTCTTTTTTAGCGGACCGTTCGATGTAGGTTTTTGCGCCCCAATAGGCAGCCAGCAGGATCAGGGCAAGGCCGATCCCGATCATGGTTTTTTTGTATTTCATCCGCGTATTCCTTTATGAATGACGTACTATAGCGGATCGGAAAGAATTTCAAACGATTTCTGCGGGAAGACGGGGCGGATGGGGGTAAACTGGCGGACGGTTTCCCGCCCGGTCGGAAAGATCGGTCCGGTGGGCGCACGGGGGGCCGAATCTACGGATTCGGATGCACCAGCGGTCGGTAACCAGGGCCGAGGATGGACAGACCGACCAGAAAATGGCCCTTGAATTTCCCGGCCGAATTCTGGGTGATGTGGGTGATTTCGGTTTTAAGCTGTTCGACCGCCCCGGAATCGTCTGCGGGATAGTACTTCATATCCAGCACATCGCCGACCGTTAAATACTGCATCAGCGCGGAATCCTCTTTGACGACGATGCACAACCCTTTGGCCGAGACGTTCCATATCTTGAAATGGTAAATCGCATCCATCCCCTTTTTGGAAAACTCGACGCTGTAGTAGCGATCGATAAGGGTTCGGGTTTCGGATCTTCTTTCAACCCTTTCATCCTGGTTCTTCATGAGGTGTTCCTCCGCTGAAGAAGGCCTTTTAATAAAAAACACTTAATTTTCAAAAACATACTATATATTCTCTTATCGGCCAAATCAAGATCAAGGTTTATTATATATCAAACGAAAAGATTCTGCTTCGGATTTCTCGGGGTGCATCTGTGATGCATCCGGGATCGATAAAAAAAGATTGATGCGATGAAGTATGACCAACGTGGTGGGCGCCCATGCTCGACCAGGGGTTGGTTTAAGTGAGCTACGGGATTTTCCGTTCTTTTTTGATGGCATCATAGGCGTGCTGGATTTCTCTGAACTTATCGTGGGCGAATTTTACAAACTCTTCGGGCAGCCCCTTTGAAATGATTTTATCGGGGTGGTAATCTTGGACGAGCTTGCGGTACTGCTGCCGGATCTTTTCATCCGGATCACTGGAACGACACCCGAGGACGGCGTAATATTTTTCGACGTCGCTGACGTACGTTGAGCGCATCTGCCGGTATTTTTCCTCGCTGAAGTGAAATACCCGGAGCGCACTGCGGATGACGTTTTCCTCATTTGCATTCAGGCCCCCGTCGGCTGTGGCCACACGCAGCAGGATATCGATGATCAGTTCGAGAAACTGCGGCTGATATCGGAAATGGGTGTAGAACTGGCCGGCGAACCCTTCAAAGGTTTCAGGGGAATTCAAGGCGGACTGGAAGATGTTGCGGGCATACTGCCGGCTTTGAGGGTCCAGGTTCAGGTCTTCCGCCATAAACCGCTCGATGGTGTCGATCTCTTCTTTTCCGATACGGCCGTCGGTCCTGACCAGTTTGGCCAGCATGGAGAAGGTGCCGACAAAAAATGTCATTTGGGCGGTTTCGCCGTTTGACAGATAGCCCTGGGTCTGCCGTTCGTCGTATTGGGACGTTGCATCGAACGCGTGCCCGAAGGCCGCACCGGCAATGGCGCCCAGGGGCCCCGCCAAGGCGAAACCGATGGTGCCGCCGACCACCTTTCCCAACCAGCCCATTGATGTGTTCCCGATCGAATCCCTGCGTTATTTAAACAGAAAAGCGCAATGGTGAAATTGCGCTTTGGGTGTTAATGGTTTGGTGCCGAAGGGGAGACTCGAACTCCCACGGGGGAACCCCCACTAGACCCTGAACCTAGCGCGTCTACCAGTTCCGCCACTTCGGCACGCGGAATGAAAAATCTTGATTTCACACTGAAGTTTCTCTATATATGATCCTTTAGCGGTCGTGTCAAGCAGAGAATTCATTCCGAGTAAAATAAAGATGACACTAATCGAACAGCTTGAAAAGATCCGGGATCCCTTTCCGAATGCCGTTGTGACCATCGGCAATTTCGACGGGATGCATATCGGCCACCAGGCGCTTTTCCGTCAGGTCATCCGCAAGGCCCAAGAAATCGAGGGCACATCGGTTGCCATGACCTTTGAGCCGCATCCGATCCGGGTGCTGAAACAAAACGGGCAACCCCGGTTGATTACGCTTTTTGAGCAGAAGCTGGAGCTGATTGAACTGACGGGGATCGATGTGCTGATTTGCGTCCCCTTTTCCCGGCAGTTTGCCGATATATCGGCCCGAGCCTTTATCGAAAATTTGATGGTCGGACGCATCGGGATGAAGGTCATTGTGGTGGGAAAGGATTACACCTATGGAAAAAACCGGGAAGGAAACCTCCAGACCCTCAAAAAGGACGGCGAAAGACTCGGCTTCGAGGTGATCGTCGCCGACTGGATTCGGATGCCCACCAGTCTTCCCGGCCGGGCAAGCAGCACGCTGATCCGCCGGTTGATCATGGACGGCAAGGTATCGGATGCCGGGGAACTGCTGGGGCGGGATTATCAAATTCGGGGAAAAGTGGTCGGCGGACGCGGCCGGGGCGGAAGATTGCTGGGATGCCCCACGGCCAACCTCAACCTGCAGGATGAGCTCTGCCCGAAAAACGGCATTTACGCCGTTACGGTGGACCGACAAGGCAAACGCTACAAGGGCGTTGCCAATATCGGCTACAGCCCCACCTTTGAAGACCATCAATTCACCGTGGAGGTGCATCTCCTGGATTTTGATGAAGACCTTTACGGGGAGAAAATCCGGGTCAATTTTATCCGGCGCATCAGAGACGAAATGAAGTTCGGCTCGATTGCCGAACTCTCCGATCAGATCCAAAAGGATATCGCGGCTGCAGATCGAATCCTATCGGACCGGACCGACCTGCGATAAGGGAAATGATGAAACGGAACCTGACCATCTCCCTTTTTGCAGGTGCCGGGATATCGGCCGTCGCCCTCTATCTTGCCTTCAGGAACGTTCCGGTTTCAGAGCTCATTGACTATTTCGGCGCCATCGATTACGCGTGGATCGTTCCGTCCATCGCGCTTGCGCTTCTAAGTTTCGTGCTGCGGGTGTTCCGATGGCGGATCATTCTGACATCGACCCGGGACATCGGCTTTTGGCGGGCGTTTCATCCTCTGATGATCGGATTTATGGTCAACTGCATCCTGCCCGGCCGATTGGGAGAGGTGGTTCGACCGGTGGTTTTAAAAAAACGCGACAATGTTCCGATAACCACCGGGCTTGCAACGGTGGTCACCGAGCGGGTTTTCGACATCGGCTTGCTGGTGGCGCTTTTTGCCGTCGTCTTGGCAACCGTCCAGATCCGGTCGGATTTTTATATCACCTTCGGCCCCTACCGTTTGGATCGGGGGACCCTGGAGACCCTCAGCAGCGGGATGCTCAAACTCTGTATCCTGCTGATCGCGGGGATCGTATCGATAACGTTTTCTGGAACCCGTAAATTTTTTACCCGCAGGCTGTCCCAGGTTCCGGGTCTGTTTTTTTTCCTGAGCCAAGCGGGCAGGGACAAGATGACCCGCCACATCTCGACGCCTTTGATTCGCATTGTCGAAAATGTGGCCCAGGGCTTTTCCCTGGTTCGATACCCCAAGAAGATGATCCTGTGCATCGGGCTTTCGGTCATGGTCTGGTATATGGCTGCGCTTTCGGTCTATGTGATGGCGTTGGGATGCCCGGGGGTCAACCGACTGTCGTTTCTGGAACTGACCGCGGTGTTGATCATCATCTGCTTTTTCATCGCCCTGCCGTCGGTTCCGGGATTTTGGGGTTTGTGGGAGGCCGGGGGGGTGTTCGCCCTGTCCTTGTTCGGGGTGTCGACCCAGGACGCGGCCGGGTTTACGCTGGCCAATCATGCCGTCCAGATGCTGCCGGTGATCCTGGTGGGGTTTGCATCGGCTGTGGTCACGGGCATCAACATCGTGAAGGTTGCCTACGAGGCCGAAATGGCATAAATTGGAACGCGAAGATGGAAACGAACAATCCGTTATGTCTGCATTGCAAATTTATACCTATCCCGACAAAGTGCTCAAGACCGTTGCAAAGCCGTTGAAAAACATCGACGGGCGGGTGCAGGATCTCATCGGGCGGATGGCGCAGACCATGTATGCCGCGCCCGGGGTGGGGTTGGCATCCGTCCAGGTGGGAATCGATAAAAGCCTGATCATATATGATATCAGTCCCCGGGACGGGCATCGCGCGCTGCATGTGCTCATCAACCCGAAGATCATTGCCGCCGAAGGAGAGATCCTGTCTGAAAACGAGGGGTGCTTGAGCGTTCCGGAGTATCGCGCCGACGTGAAACGGGCCCGATCCATCCTGGTGGAAGGGGTCGATCGCGATGGAAATCCGCTCAGAATAGAGGCGGAAGATTTCCTGGCGGTGGTTTTGCAGCATGAAATCGACCATCTCAACGGCAAGCTTTTCATCGACAGGATCAGCAAGCTGAAACGGGAGTTGTATAAAAATCGGATCCAAAAGCAGCTCAAGAGGAATCCCTAAACCCGTGAACCTCATCTTCATGGGGACCCCGGATTTTGCGGTGCCCAGCCTTTGCGCGCTGCACGAAAACGGCTACCGGATTTCGCTGGTGGTCACCCGGCCGGACCGTCTCCAGGGGCGCGGACGCCGCCGTGTCTGCTGCCCGGTAAAGGCAGCCGCGGAATCTTTGGGCCTCGAGCTCTACCAGCCGGAGTCCTTGCGGGAGGAGCGGGTCGAGAAGCACCTGGCAAAGGTCCGAGCCGATCTCATCGTGGTGGTTGCCTTTGGTCAGATCCTTTCACCCGCCCTGCTGACCCTGCCCAAAAGGGGTGCCGTAAACGTTCATGCATCCCTGTTGCCCAAATACCGGGGACCGGCCCCGATTCAATGGGCGATCCTCAATATGGAAAAGGAAACCGGGGTGACCACGATGCGCATGGATCAGGGGTTGGATACCGGGGATGTGCTGCTTGCGGAAACCGTTCCCATCGGCCCCCACGATACCGCGGAAACATTGCACGATCGGCTGGCCGCCGCCGGCGCAGGGCTTCTGGTGCGAACCCTGAGGGGGATGGAAGCCGGCACCGTGGTTCCGATCCCCCAGGATCATTCGCAGGCGAGCTACGCGCCGATGCTGCACAAGGCGGACGGCAAGATCGACTGGTCGCTTCCGGCCGAAAAAATAGAAGCCGTTGTCCGGGCTATGACCCCCTGGCCCGGGGCCTACACGTTTTGGGGAGCCAGGCGAATCAAGATATTCAAAGCCGAGGGGATCCCACAGCAGGTAAGGTCTTCTGCCGGAACCGTGGTCGAGGGATTTCCGGACGAACTGCGGGTGGCTGCCGGAACCGGCGTGGTGTCGATCCTGGAGCTCCAGGAATCCTCAGGGAAGCGGCTGCCGGTGGCTGCCTTTCTGCGAGGAAACCCGATTCCCGTCGGATCGGTTTTTAACTGACGTCAAACCCCCCACACCCATTGGAACCGTGAGCCATACCGCTTTGACACCCCCCGATCCTCGACACGCGGCCTTGATGGTTTTAAACCGGCTGAGCGAGCGGCCGATCCCGCTGGATACTGTGTTGGATGCGCTGGAAGACCTTCTGTGCCCGATGCCCGCCCGGGATCGGGGGTTTTTCAACGCGTTGGTCTACGGTGTGCTCCGGTGCCGGGGCCGGTTGGACTGGATGATCGGCCGGTTTTCCAAAACCCCCATCCACCGCATCGACCCGGGGGTCCTAAATGCCTTGCGGTTGGCCGCCTTTCAGATTGCATTCCTGGACCGGGTGCCGGTATCGGCCGCTGTTCACACCTCCGTTGAGCTCATCAAACCCATGGCTGCGCCGTGGGTGGTTCGATTCGCCAATGCCGTGCTGCGGGCCCTTGCCCGAGGCCACCGCTCGCTTTGCCTTCCGGATCGGGAAGCGAACCCGGTCCGTGCCCTTGCCGTGGAAAAGTCGTTTCCGGAATGGTTGATCAACCGGTGGATGAACCGGTACGGGTTGGAGCAGACCGCCGAGCGTTGCGATGCATTAAATACCATACCCCCCATAACGATCCGGACCAATACCCTGCGAACCGACCGGACCCGGCTGACGGCGACCCTGGGGGATCTTGCGGGCCGGGTGGAGCCATCGGTCTATGCGCCGGACGGCATCGATCTTTGGCACCCGAGGGGGCCGATTCATGCCTTCAAACCCTTTGCCGACGGCTGGTTTCAGGTGCAGGACGCCGCAGCCCAGCTCGTATCGCTCCTTCTGGATCCCCAACCCGGGGAATCGATTCTGGATGCGTGTGCGGGATTGGGGGGAAAGACCGGACACCTGGCCCAGCTGATGAAGGATTCCGGGACCTTGACAGCTGCGGACAAAGACCCCGGCAAACTGGACCGGCTGGCCTTCGAGATGACGCGGCTGGGGGTCTACTGTGTGAATCGGCTCCAGCGGGACTGGCTGGAAGATCCGGCCGGGGCAGGTCCTTTCGATCGGGTGCTTCTGGATGCCCCATGTTCGGGGCTCGGGGTGCTCCGGCGCAACCCGGATACCAAGTGGACGGTGGCGGAAAAGGATCTTATGGCGCATCAGGAAAGACAGTTCCGGCTTTTAAGCCGCGCGGCGGCATGTGTCCGGCCCGGGGGGGTTCTGGTCTATGCGGTCTGCAGCACGGAACCGGAGGAGACCGAGTCGGTGGTGAGCCGCTTCCTTGACGGGCAAAGCGGTTTTTCTGTCGACAAGGCCCCGGGAAGACTCCCGGCAAATTCCTGTTCGGTTATGACCCCCGACGGCAGGCTCATGACCGATCCGCTCCTGCACGGCATAGACGGGTTCTTTGCCGTCCGCCTGGGGCGGACCGGATAAACCCCCGCACACCCCGCGCACAGCCGGGCATTTGCGGCCCC
>ENA-OSEO01003089-OSEO01003089.1-sediment-metagenome-genome-assembly--contig:-NODE-3089-length-20760-cov-3.611952_pt1 | contig 20760 bp, 20 predicted proteins | sample MGYA00237883_ERZ534232 | MGnify/ENA metagenome assembly ERZ534232
TTTCCCGATTCCAAAACCGGATACCCCGTCTGCCTTCAGGGACATCGTGGGATACCAAGCTACATGCGATTGCCCTGAGGGGACACCAAAAAAACATTGACAAAAATTTCAGGATGGATAGGCTATTTAATTTTGGAAACAGAGGGGGGATGAATGAAAAAGCGGATCATTCTTTGCGGTTTCGGAAACGTGGGAAGGGCCTTTGCAAAGCTGGTTTCCGATCGCCGCGAGGGAGTCAAGGGCAAATACGGGCTGGACCTGGAACTGGTCGCAGTGGTGGACATCGGGGGGGCTGCGGTAGCCGCTGCCGGTCCGCTGCCGGTGGAATCCCTGCTGGCCCACGTGCAGGCCGGTGGGACCGTTGAGACCGTCAAGGGGTTGGGAGTACCCGGGATGACCGGTGTCGATGCCGTTTCGCGGGTTGCGGCAGATCTTCTTGTCGAGACCACCCCCACCAACCTATCGGACGGGGAACCGGGCACCGGCCATATCCGATCGGCTTTGGAAAAGGGGCTGGACGTCGTATCGGCCAACAAGGGCCCCCTGGTGCTGTATTATCGGGAGCTGCTTGATCTTGCCGAACACAGGGGGTGCCGGATCTTTATGAGCGCTGCCGCTGCGGCGGCACTTCCCACCCTGGATGTCGGTCTGCTCTGCCTGGCGGGGGCGAGCGTTGAATCCATCGAGGGGATTCTCAACGGGACCACCAACTACATTTTGACCCGGATGCACCTTGAAGGGGTCTCCTATGAAACCGCTCTGAGGGCCGCCCAGCAGATGGGCATTGCCGAGACGGACCCCACACTGGATGTCGAAGGGTACGACACGCGCAACAAGCTGGTTCTGATCACCAACCGTGTCCACGGCACCGGCTTCGGGCTCTCGGACGTCCAGGTCACCGGTATCACCGCACTGACACCGGCTCAAATCGACGCGGCAAAAGCCGACGGCAAGGTCATCAAGCTTGTCGGCACCGCCCGGATGCACAAAGGCGCAATCCACCTGTCGGTCGCCCCCAAAGGTCTGGATCCGGATCATCCGCTGGCCCATATCAACTATTCGGAAAAGGGGATCAGCTATGTGACCGACACCATGGGCCGGGTGACGGTGACCGGCGGGAAGAGTTCGCCGGTGGGGGCTGCGGCTGCGCTGCTCAAGGATGTGATCCATTCGGCGCTGTTCAGCCGGTGACCATACCCCTTATCCCTTCCATATGCCGTTGAAATCCCCCTATTGAAGAAGGAGATTGCGAAAATGAAAGTTGCCGATCGTATGGAATCGATTCCCTTTTCAGGGATTCGGAAAATGTTCGAGGAAGTTACCCGGAGGGAGAAGGCCGGTGAGAAGATCATCCATCTGAACATCGGGCGTCCGGATTTCGACACCCCGAAGAACATCAAAGAGGCCGCAAAGAAGGCTTTGGATGAGGGAAAGGTCCACTATGCCTCCAATTACGGCATTCCGGAGCTGAGAGACGCCATCGCGTGGAAGCACAAGGCGGAAAACAACGTCGTCTACGACCCGGCCTCGGAGATCGTGGTGACCGTGGGGGCCAATGAAGGGGTGCTTTTGGCCATGATGGCCCTTTTAAACCCCGGTGACGAAGTGTTGATACCGGATCCGGTCTGGCTGCACTATTTTTACTGCGCGCAGATGGCCGGAGCCGTGCCGGTTTCGGTTCCCACCCGGGAAGAAAACGAATTTGTTCCGAGCATCGAGGATTTTTCCGCCCTGATGACCCCCAAAACCAAGATGATCGTTTTGACCTCGCCCAACAATCCCACCGGGGCCGTGGCCAGCCCGGACGCCTTGGATGCACTGTCGAAACTGGCCATCGAAAAGGATCTGTTTGTCATCTCTGATGAAATTTATGAATCGATGGTCTATGACGGCAGCCGCCACATCAGCATCGCCAGCCTGCCGGGCATGAAGGAGCGGACCATTGTCGTGAACGGATTTTCCAAAAGGTACTCCATGACCGGATGGCGGTTGGGCTGGATTGCATCCAGCAAAGCACTGGTGTCGGCCATGATCCGCATTCATCAGTACACCACGGTCTGTGTGACGACCTTCGCCCAGTATGGTGCGGTCGAGGCCTTGACCGGACCCCAGGAGGAGATCAACCGGATGATCGCCGAGTTCGACCGGCGCCGAAAGCTCGTATTCGAGGAACTGTCCAAGATGCCCGGGATAAGGACGATCAAACCCAAGGGCGCCTTCTATGTTTTTCCCAATATCACGGGAACGGGAAAAAACTCGGAGCAGATCACCCAGTACCTGCTCGAAGAAGCAAAGATTGCGGCGGTGCCCGGCTCGGTCTTCGGCAACTACGGCGAAGGCTTTATCCGGATATCCTACGCCAACTCCTATGAGAATCTTCAGACCGCCATGGCGAACATGAAGGCGGCGCTGGAGCGGTTGTAGGGGGTAATCCGGCGCATCTACCCGAGCATGCCGAAATACCAGGAGATGAGATCGGGGCCGAAATAGACATAGGCGATGGCGCCGATGGAAAGAAACGGGCCGAATGGGATCGCAAGCTTCATGCCGCCGCGCTGATGCAGCATCACCGCCATCCCGCAGACGGTTCCCACCGCGGATGAGACAAACACGGTAAAGAGCACCCCTTTCCATCCGATAAAGGCGCCGATCATTGCCAGCAGTTTGATATCTCCGCCCCCCATGCCTTCCTTCCGGGTCAGGGCATGATATGCCCAGGCAATCCCATAGAGGGTTCCGCCGCCGATGAAAATCCCCATCAGGGAATCCCTGTAGGAGAGGGCGGGGAGGAAAAAAGATGCGGCGAATCCGGCGGGGATGCCGGGAATGCTGATAACATCCGGTATGATCCGATGGTCGATATCGATATAGGTGATCACCAGCAGGGCCGCGATAAACAGGTAATAGAGCAGGGCTTCGACCGAAAGGCCGAATTTCAGGTACGTCAGCACCGCAAAGGCGCCTCCTGCGATTTCCACCAACACGTACCGGAACGGAATCCGGGCCTTGCAGTGCCGGCAGCGTCCCAACAGCAGAATATAACTTAAAACCGGAATGTTATCGTAAAATCGGATCGGCACCTCACAGCGAGGACAGAACGAGCGTGGATAGACGATCGACTGGTTCGATGGGAGCCGATAGATGCACACATTGATGAAACTTCCCACGCACAAACCGAATGCGAATATGAAACCTACCGTTATGCAAGGTGCCATGGCGTCTTTCCGCAACAGGATTTTCAGTGCCTGCTTTTCCTAAAAGAGTCCAAGGGGTATTGTCAAATAAAATATATGCGTTATGATTATAAATTGGCATGAACGGGGCTTGGGCATAGGTTCAAGAACCGCTCGATCAACGACGCCGGAACCGAGGATTCAATGGCTGAGACCGACAGGGACGACCTGATTACCATTATCGACGAGGAAGAAACCACCAACAATATTCCCAACACCCTTCCGCTATTGCCGGTTCGGGACGTGGTCATCTTCACCGATATGCTTCTCCCGCTGTTTGTGGGCCGGGAACGGTCGGTTCGCGCCCTGGAATCGGCCGTTGAAAAGGATCGATACCTTTTTCTGGCCACCCAGATCGATCCGGGAGTGGAGGATCCGAAACCGGAGGAAATCTACCGGGTGGGGACCATCGCGCGGATTCTGCGGATGCTCAAACTTCCCGACGGCAGGGTCAAAGCGCTGGTGCAGGGGGTCATCAAGGCAAAGGTGCTTCGGTATGCGCGGAAACGCTCCTTTTATCGCGTGGCGGTGGAGCGCATCGAAGAGCCCGCCCTCGAAGAGATCGATCTGGCCACCGAAGCCCTGATGCGAAACGTCCGGGAGCAGTCCGAAAAGATCCTCGAACTTCGGGGGGAATTGACCGGGGATGTCGGAAACATCCTTTCAGGGATCGAAGATCCGGGCAAACTGGCCGATCTGGTGGCGTCCAGCGTCAGGCTCAAGACGGAAGAATCCCAGGCCCTGCTTGAAATCGGCGATCCGGTGGACCGGTTGAAGAAAATCAACGACCTGCTGATGCGCGAGCTCGAGCTGTCGGCGATGCAGGCGAAGATTCAATCCAACGTTCGGGACGAAATTTCAAAGAGCCAGCGGGATTATTTCCTCCGGGAACAGATGCGGGCGATCCACAAGGAACTGGGCGAACAGGATGAACGCGCAGAAGAGGCTCAGGACTTCAAGAAACGGATCAAGCGGGCCAAGATGTCACCGGAGGCGCAAACCGAGGCCTTGCGTCAGCTCAAACGGCTGGAGCAGATGCACCCGGAGGCGGCGGAATCCACCATCGTCCGAACCTATCTGGACTGGCTCGTCGATCTGCCATGGAACCGATCGACCCGGGATGTTTTGGATATTCTTCAGGCAAAGGAGTTTTTGAACCAGGGGCATCACGGGCTTGAAAAGGTCAAGGACCGAATCCTCGAGTACCTGAGCGTGCGCAAGCTGAATCCGCACATGAAAGGGCCGATCCTCTGCTTTGTGGGGCCGCCGGGTGTCGGTAAAACCTCTCTGGGCCGTGCCATCGCGGGGGCCATGAAGCGCAAATTCGTTCGGATTTCGCTGGGCGGTATTCGCGATGAAGCCGAAATCCGCGGGCATCGTCGGACCTATATCGGTGCGCTTCCGGGAAGAATCATCCAGGGGTTGAAGCAGTGCGGATCGAACAATCCGGTCTTCATGATGGATGAAATCGACAAACTGGGCGCCGACTTTCGCGGAGATCCGTCTTCCGCACTGTTGGAGGCACTGGATCCCGAGCAGAACGCAGCCTTCAGCGATCATTACCTCAATGTGCCGTTTGACCTGTCCAAGGTGATGTTCATTCTGACCGCCAACGTCATCGATACCATCCCCCCGGCGCTTCTGGACCGGATGGAGGTCATCTCCCTGCCCGGGTACACCGAAGAGGAGAAACTCACCATCGCCCAGCAGCACCTGATTCCCCGGCAACTCAAAGAAAACGGGCTGCGGGCCAAAATCGTATGCTTCAGCCCCGGTGCGCTGCTCCAGGTCATCACGGAGTATACCGCCGAAGCCGGTGTGCGAAACCTCGAGCGGGAGATCGGATCCATCTGCCGGAAGATCGCGCGGAGGATCGCAGAGGGCAAGAAGGGGACCTTTTTTGTTACCAAAAGCAACCTGTCCCAGTATCTGGGGGTTGCCAAGTACTATCCTGAAATGGACCAGGAAAGCAGCCAGGTGGGGCTTTCCACCGGGCTGGCCTGGACCCAGGTGGGCGGGGAGGTCCTTTACGTGGAGGCCGCCCTGATCGCCGGAAAGGGCGATTTGATTCTGACCGGGCAACTGGGCGAAATCATGCAGGAGTCCGCCCGGGCGGCGCTCAGCTATGCCCGGGCAAACCTGGACACCTTCGGCATCGAAGAATCCGTCTTTGAGAATTCCGACGTGCACATCCATGTGCCCGCGGGCGCCATCCCAAAGGACGGTCCGTCCGCGGGCATCGCCATGGCCACTGCGCTGATTTCCACACTCAGTCATAAGCCGGTCAATAAATACGTCGCCATGACCGGGGAGATCACCCTGCGAGGGCGGGTGCTGCCGGTGGGCGGAATCAAAGAAAAGGCCCTGGGTGCACTGCGCGCCGGGATTCGGACCGTTATCATCCCCGAGAAAAACAAAAAGGAGCTTTCGGAAATTCCCAAATACGTCAGGCGAAAGCTCACATTCATACCGGTCACCCATATGGATCAGGTCTTGTCCATCGCCTTTGCGGTGGAAGATGATGAAAACACCCCTTCTCCCCGGTAAATCGGGGAGAAGGGGTATCCCTTCGGATATGATGCGAATCCTTGCAGTCGATACGGCGACCCCCATCGTGAGTGCAGCGGTTGGGGATGGGTGCCGGTTGCTGGCGGAGAAAACGGTTTCACGCGGGGAAACGCATTCGAAACATCTGATGGGATTGATCGACGGGGTGCTTGCCGCGGCCGGGATCCGGCTTGAGGACCTCAACGGGTTTGCCGTGACCCGGGGCCCCGGCAGTTTTACGGGGCTTCGAATCGGTATCAGCACGATCAAAGGGCTTGCCCTGGCCACGGGAAAGCCCCTGGTGGGGGTATCCAGCCTGCGCGCCCTTGCCGGGCAGGCCATCCCCACACCGTACGTGATCTGCCCGCTGATCGATGCGCGCAAAAATGAGGTCTACTTTTGTCGATTCCGGTTCCAGGGGGGGAGGCTGGAAAGGGTGTCCGATCCGAGGGTGGGCGCCGTGGGTGAGGCGTTGAAGGGAATCGTCGAACCCTGCCTGTTCATCGGAAACGGCGCGCTGTTGTATCGACAGACCATCGGCGACACGCTGGGTGAATCCGCCCGGTTCGCCGCTACCGATCAGCACATCCTGCGGGCATCAACGATTCTGAAGGTGAGCCTTTTGCGGTTTGCCGGCAACGATACCGATCCCCTCGACACGTTTGCACCGGTGTATATCCGAAAATCGGACGCCGAATTGTACGCCGAAAAGGCAAACCTTACGGGTCGTTAACAAGCTGATAAAAATTAGAAAAAAATAATTCATTGACAACATCAGGGAAGGGTGATAAGAAATCAACTCAATGTTCGTTTTTAAAACGCTATTTTTTGAACGGCCATGATTTTTCAATGATGACATACGTCCGGCCCGAACCCCCGAGTCCTACGGCTTTTCCGCTGGCGCGCGCGGGGTATCCGTTTATTTTTACCGGTGCCTTTGTCACGGTTGTTTTTGCCCTGCTCGAATTGAGACTTCCCGCGGTGGCTGCTCTGGTGGTGACCCTGTTCATCGCTTATTTCTTTCGGGACCCGGACCGCGTGGTTCCGGATCAACCGGGCGCCCTGGTGTCCCCGGCGGACGGCAGGGTTATTTCCGTGGGGCAAGTGGAAAAGAGCCCTTTTGGCCAAGAGCGGTGCATGAGGATCAGTATCTTCATGTCCATATTCAATGTCCATGTCAACCGGATGCCGCACGAAGGGACGGTCAAAGAGGTACGCTACCAACCCGGTCGATTTTTTGCCGCCAATCAGGACCGTGCATCCGAACGGAACGAACAAAATGCCGTCTTGGTCCATACCGATGGCCAACGAAAGATCGAAGTCGTTCAGGTGGCCGGCCTGGTCGCCCGGCGGATCATTTGCGGGCTCGCGCAGGGCGACACGGTGGTCCGGGGTCAGCGGTTCGGAATGATTTGTTTTGGTTCGCGACTGGATGTCTATCTGCCGCAAGACACCCTGCCGAAAGTCACTCCCGGCCAGCGGGTAAAGGCGGGAAATTCAATTTTGGGGATTTTACAATGAAAAGAAAACCCAGAAACCTAAAGGACGGACTGCCCAGGGGCATTTACATTCTTCCGAACATGTTCACCTCCATGAATCTTTTTTGCGGGTTCTATGCGGTTGTTGCCGCCATCAGGGGGCATTTCGTGGCAGCGGCGATCGCCATATTGATCGCGGTTGTCTTTGATGCCATGGACGGAAAAATTGCACGGGCAACCCGCACCGAGAGTAAATTCGGGGTCGAGTACGACTCCCTTGCCGATGTGATTTCCTTTGGCCTCGCACCGGGATTGATGATGTATTTGTGGGGTCTGCAGCCCCTGGGGCGGCTCGGATGGCTGGCGGCGTTTTTGTTCATGGCGTGTGGTGCACTGCGCCTGGCCCGCTTCAACACCCAGGCCGGCTCGGTGTCGAGCGAACATTTTGTGGGGTTGCCGATTCCCGCCGGAGCCGGGATGCTGTCAACCGTCGTTCTGCTCTACCACCGGTTGGGAATCGCGTCGGACGCCAATAAGGTGCTGCTTCTGATTTTGCTCTACGGTCTTTCTTTTCTGATGGTCAGCTCCATCAAGTATAACAGCTTCAAGAAACCGGAACTGTTCAAAAAGATCAATTTCAACGTTCTGGTTGCAGGCATATTGGTTTTGATTTTCATCGCGGCGCATCCGTCCATTGCGCTGTTTATTCTGGCCATTTCCTACGTTCTTTCCGGACCGGTATTCTTTGTGTATCGATACAAAGAGGTGAAGCGGCGAAAGCGCGAGGCCCGCATGACCGATGCGCACCGATCGAGTCCCTTAAAGCCCTGATTGCAGATCGTTTTATCGTCCTTTCTGCTCGTTACCCGGTTGTGATGATTTACCCCAAATGAGGATGGTTACCGATGCCTGAAAAAACATTTCATGTGGCCGTGGCGGGCGCCACCGGCGCCGTTGGGAATCAGATGATTTCCTGCCTGGAGGAACGAAACTTTCCGGTCGGGTCGATCAAATTTTTGGCCTCGCACCGCTCGGTGGGGCGCATGCTCCGGTTCAAGGGGGATCAGATCCCCGTTGAAGAATTGACCGAGTCCTCCTTCCAGGGGGTGGATATCGCGCTGTTTTCAGCGGGTGGATCCACCAGCGGGAAATTTGCACCGGCTGCCGCGAAAAGCGGATGCGTCGTGGTGGACAACTCCAGCCAGTGGCGGATGGACCCGCAGGTTCCCCTGGTTGTGCCCGAAGTCAACCCGCATGCCATCGGCCGGTATAAAGACAAGGGCATCATCGCCAACCCCAACTGCTCCACCATTCAGATGGTGGTGGCGCTGTACCCCATCCACAAAACCTTCGGGATCAAACGGATTGTCGTCTCGACCTACCAGGCGGTGTCCGGAACCGGAAAGAAAGCCATCGATGAGCTGTTTGACCAGACCCGCGCGATGATAAATTTTCTGAGCTGGGAAAAACGGGTGTATCCCCACCGGATCGCGTTCAACTGTCTGCCCCACATCGACATGTTTCTGGAAAACGGTTACACCAAAGAAGAAATGAAAATGGTCAACGAAACCCGGAAAATCATGGAAGACGACAGCATCGGCGTTACGGCGACAACGGTGCGGGTCCCTGTTTTCTACGGCCATTCGGAATCGGTCAATATCGAAACCCATAAACCGGCTTCGGTTGCCGAGGTCCGTCGATTGCTGGAAAACGCGCCGGGGGTCAAGGTGATGGACGAACCCGGGCTGGGTGTCTACCCGCTGGCAACCGATGCCGCAGGACAGGATCTTACCCTGGTCGGGCGCATCCGCAAGGACGAATCCATCGGAAACGGGATCAATATGTGGATCGTCGCGGACAACATTCGAAAGGGTGCGGCCACCAACGCGGTGCAAATCGCAGAGGTGTTGGCGGAGCGCTACCTGTAAGGAAGATAATCTCTGTGACGGGGTGGCTTTGCGCCCCAACGTCATGAAAAACCCTATATCAACGGAGCAACCCATTGGAACGTGTACCCATAACCCGAGAAGGATACGAGTCGCTTAAGAAAGAACTGGAGCAGTTGAAAGCGGTGGAACGACCCCGGATTATCCGGGCCATCGAGGCGGCCCGCGCGCACGGGGACCTTTCGGAAAATGCCGAGTATCATGCGGCCAAAGAAAGGCAGTCATTCATCGAGGGGCGTCTGAATGAAATCGGTTACAAGCTGAACCATGCGGAAATCGTCGATACCCAGGGGCTTCCCAAAGATCGTGTGCTGTTCGGTTCAACCGTCGTTCTCGAAAACACCGATACGGACGAGACCGTCATCTACCAGCTCGTGGGGGTCGACGAGGCGGATATTCAAATGCGAAAAATCTCCATATCCTCCCCTCTCGGAAAGGCGCTGCTGGGGAAAAGGCCGGGGGAGGAGGTGGTGGTCAACGCCCCGGGCGGAAGGCGGCAATACGAACTGGTGGAGATTCAATAGCCGGAGGGAAGGGACATTTTTTTTAAGCTGCAACGGACAGAAAGACGCTCTGACAAAGGCCCAAAGAATATCCATAAAATACATTCGATCGTTTGCATCATGGAGGTGGAATTTTGGCACGAATTACGGTGGAAGACTGCTTGAAACGGATTCCCAATCGGTTTGTTCTGGTCAATATGGCGGCAAAGCGGGTCAGACAGATCCGTGAAGGATCCGAATATCTGGTCAGCTCACCCAAAAATGAAGATGTCGTGGTCGCCCTGCGGGAGATTGCCGCAGGCAGGGTGGCCATCACCGAAAAGGAGGCGCCGAAAATACCGGAAACCCCACAGGTCGAAATGGTTGAAGCCTAGCAACACCTACAAGGCGCTGAACCGTGCCGTTGGAAGGGCCCTGCATCGGTACCGGATGATTTCGGAGGGGGATCGAATCGCCGTGGGGCTTTCGGGGGGTAAAGACAGCCTGACGCTGCTGGAGATTTTGACCGAACGGCAGGGCAGGGTGCCGGTAGCCTATGAACTGATCGCTTTTTACATCGATCCCGGCTTTGCCAAGAGCTTCGGCAAACCGCTCGAAGACTATTGCCGGGCAAAAGGCTATCGGCTATATGTCGAATATACCCAGCACGGTCCCATGGGGCACAGTGAAGAGAACCGGGAAAATCCCTGCTTTCTGTGCGCCCGTCTGCGTCGAAAGCGCCTTTTCGAACTGGCGGACCGAACGGGGTGCAACAAACTGGCGCTGGGGCACTGCAAGGACGACATCATCGAAACGCTCTTTATCAACATGTTTTATGCCGGAGAAATCAGCACCATGCTTCCCGCCCAGCCCATGTTCGGGGGCAGGTTCACCGTGATCCGCCCGCTGGCTTTTGCCGATGAAGCCTTGATTCGGCGGTTTGCCGTCGAGAGCCGGCTGCCGGTATTTGAAAACCCGTGTCCGAGCGCGGAAATATCCAAGCGCCAGGAGATCAGAGAGCTGCTGAAACGGCTCTACCTGAGCAATCCAAAGATCAAGGGAAACCTGTTCAGCGCCATGGGGCGCGTCAACCTCGACTATTTGCCGAAGCCATGAGAGACGTCCAGAACGACCGCGACTATCGCAACATTCCCATCGACAAGGTCGGGATCAAGAACCTGCGGTACCCGATTACCGTGCTGGATCGGGAAAGCGGCTACCAGCCCACCGTCGCCACCATCAACATGTTCGTGGATCTTCCCCACAAGTACAAAGGGACCCACATGAGCCGTTTTGTGGAAATGCTCCACCTGCTGCAACCGGAAGTCTCCCTCAAGCGGTTCGCCGAGATCCTCGATCAGATGAAAAAACACCTCAACGCGGCATCCGCCCATATCGAGGTGACCTTTCCCTATTTTATCGAAAAGAGGGCGCCGATCAGCAGGGCCCGCGGCCTGATGGACTACACCTGCCGGATCATCGGCACCAGCGATCCGGAGGGCCGGGTCGATCTGATATCCGAGGTCATCGTGCCCATCACATCGGTATGCCCCTGTTCCAAAGAGATCAGTGATGTCGGGGCGCACAACCAGCGCGGAGAGGTTCGGCTCAGCACGCGGTTTAAAAAGTTCATCTGGATGGAAGATATGATCGCCCTTGTGGAATCCATCGCCTCTTGCGAGGTCTATTCGGTGCTCAAGCGATCCGATGAGAAGCTGGTAACGGAAAAGGCCTTTTCAAATCCAAAATTTGTGGAAGATATCGTCAGAGACATCGCAAAAAAGCTCAAGCAGGATACCAACATCACCTGGTTTAAGGTGAGCGCCGAAAATTTCGAATCGATCCACAACCACAGCGCCTTTGCGCAGATTACCAGCGAATAGATTGTCAATGCTTCCGAACCACCGCTTCAATCCCCTCCATCAGGCTTTCCGCTGATTTCCCCTTGGTATTGAGGAACACAACAAACGGATAGAGCGTGCCGCTGGAACGCTCGACATATCCGGCCCGGGCGGAAATGCCGTAGAGGCTTCCGGTTTTGAAAAAGAAGTTACCCTCATGCCGCATCAGCAGGTGATGGGCTTTGAAAGCATTGAGGACCGTGAGCATGGCGTTTGCCGAAATCCGGTTCTTTCTTGAGATTCCGGATCCTTCCACCACCTCCACGGGGTCGATCCGAAGTCTTGACGCGGCATAGGTTTTCGCCGCCCGAACCCCCTTTTCCAGGTTGCCGGGGGCTCCGAATATCTTTGCACCGGCGGCAATGAGGATCTGGTTGGCCGTGAAATTATTCGAGTACGCCATGAGCCGGGTGATCACCTGCCCGAGGGAAAAGGGCGACCGGTAGCGCAGAATCAGACGATCGCTATCTTTCTCCACCCGGCCGGAGCGGAGCCTTCCCCGGGACGCGATGCCCGCTTCGGTCAGAAAGTACCGGAACAGATGCCCCGCATAGAGCGTGATTTCCTTTCGATGTTGAGAAAAGATGATTCTTCCCTTTTTCAGTCCGGAGGCTTTCACTTTGTCCATCGCAAAGTCAAGCAGCGGGGTCTGGGGTTCGGCGCTCACATACCGTCCGGATTTTTCCCGGTGGAAATTGATCGTGTTGAAGTTGACGCACAGCGCCCCGTTGGGGGCGTCGTAGGGCTGAAGCGAAGGGCTGATTCCGGGGATATCGATCGGCTGATCAAAATAGGAATCGTCCAGGACCAGATCGTTGTATGCGGTGATATGGGCCCGCAGACCGGCGGCGATCTCCCGGACGACTTCCGAGATCAGCAGCGGGTCTCCGTATCCCTTGATTTTAAGATTTTCTCTTTCGTCCAGGTAGAATTCGGTTTCAAATCGAAACCCGGCGCCCAGGCTGTCCAGGGCAAACAGGGCGGTAAAGATTTTCAGGGTGGAAGCCGGAATCAGAAGGGTTTCGGCATTTTTCGAAAATAACGCCTTTCCTTCCGGATTCGCAACAAGAATCGCATCGTGGGCGCCGATCCGTTTTTCGAGCGGGTTTGCCCAGCCGGCAGGCGGATAAAAACCCCACAAAATCAGGGCAACCCCAAGGGCAAAGCAGCAGCCCCGCTTCCATGCGCCACCCCCCGAAGGGCGGTCCGTCGATGTGCACATGGATCGATTCGCCAAGGCGCCCCGCAACCCCATGGTTCCGGGACGATACGGCTGCTGTGGGTTCATCTGCTTTCCAGTATGAGGGTTACCGGGCCGTCGTTGATCAAGGACACCGCCATCATGGCGCCGAAGCGGCCGGTGGCCACCGTTACGCCCTTTTCCCGAACCCTGGCGACAAAGTATTCATAGAGCGCATTCCCCTTGTCCGGATCCGCGGCCTGGATAAACGAGGGGCGCCGTCCTTTGCGGCAGTCCCCGTACAGGGTGAACTGGGAGATCACCAGCATGGACCCGCCGGCTTCCATCAGGGATCGGTTCATCCTGCCGGCCTCATCGCCGAAGATGCGCAGGTTGAGGATCTTTTGGGCAAGGTAGTCTGCGTCCGATTCGGTATCCTCCCGGGAAACCCCCAGCAGCAGCATCACACCGGAGCCGATTTTGCCCACGACCTCTCCTTGGACCGTAACCGAGCTTTCGGAGACTCTCTGTACGACTGCACGCATGGTTTCCCTTTAATTTCTTTTCTTGAAGGCCTCTGCAAACGGATTGTTGAAGGGCTCCGGTACCGGCTTCTTGGGTGCCGGCGCCTTTTTATTTTTGGGTTTTTCCGGGGGTGGAATCCTCCGGCCGGGGGTCGTCTTCATGGACAGGGAAATCCGGTTTCGCTCGATATCCACGTCCAGGACCGTGACCGTCACGGGCTGATTCACACTGACCACTTCGGAAGGGGTTTTGACAAACCGGTCCGAAAGCTCGCTGATGTGGACGAGTCCGTCCTGGTGGACCCCGATATCCACAAATGCCCCGAATGCCGTCACATTGGTGACGATACCCGGCAGTTTCAAGCCGGTTGCCAAATCGGATATCTTGTCGATGCCCTCGGCAAATGCAACGGTTTCCAGTTTTTTCCGAGGGTCCCGGCCGGGCTTTGCCAGTTCCGCCAGGATATCGGTCAGTGTCGGAAGTCCGATGGTGTCGGTAACATACCGGTGGATGTCGATCCTTTGGCGCAGGGCCGGTTCCCGGATCAGGTCGGTCACCGTACAGGCCAGATCCGCGGCCATGGATTCAACCACAGGGTAGCTTTCGGGGTGCACGGCACTGGCGTCCAGGGGATTTTCAGCCTCTGGAATTCTGAGAAACCCGGCGCACTGTTCAAATGCTTTCGGACCCAGGCGCGGCACCTTTTTTAAGATCTGACGGGAGAAAAACGGACCGTTTTCGTTTCGGTATGCCACGATGTGTTTCGCCAGCTGGGGTCCCAGTCCCGATACGTAGGTGAGCAGTTGGGTGCTGGCCCGATTCAGGTCCACCCCAACGCCGTTAACGCAGCTGATCACCGTGTCATCCAGCGCCTTTTTCAGTTCGGTTTGATCCACATCATGCTGGTATTGCCCGACCCCGATGGATTTCGGATCGATCTTGACCAGTTCGGACAGCGGGTCCATCAGCCGCCGGCCGATGGAAATCGCCCCGCGCACGGTGAGGTCGAGCTCGGGAAATTCTTCTCGAGCCGCCTCGGATGCGGAGTAGATCGACGCACCGCTTTCATTGACCTGCACCACGGGGATCGGTTCTTTAAAGGAGATGGATTTGAAAAAGGCTTCGGTTTCCCTTCCGGCAGTACCGTTGCCGACCCCCACCGCCTGGATCTCAAACCGCTCGCACAGGCTTTTTGCGGTTTCCATGGCGGCTTCCCGCTGGCGCTGGGACTGGTGCGGGAAAATGGTTTCATGGTGAAGAAGCTTGCCCTGGGCATCGAGACAGACGATTTTACAACCGGTGCGGAACCCCGGGTCGACCCCCATCACCCGTTTGGCCCCCAGGGGCGGTGAAAGGAGCAAATGCCGCAGGTTTTCGGCAAATACCGCGATGGCTTCCGCGTCGGCCCGTTCCTTGATGGCCAGGCGTGTTTCCGTTTCCATCGCGGGCATCAGCAGCCGTCGGTAACCGTCGAGGACGGCCTCCCGGACCTGCGCGGCATCCTCGCCGTCTGTCCGGATAAAGAGGGTTTCGAGGATCCCGAGGGCTTCGACTTCATCCGGGGCGAGGGCAAGATTCAGTATATCTTCTTTCTCCCCGCGCCGCATGGCAAGCACCCGATGGGACGGTGCGGTGGCCACCGGTTCCGCCCACTGAAAGTAGTCTCTGTATTTTGCCCCCTTGGCCTCCATGTCCGTGGCCACACGGCATTGGAGGATGCCTTTTTTAAAAAAAAGCGTTCGCAGGCGCTCCCTGGCCTCCCCGTTTTCATTGACTGTTTCAGCGATGATGTCCCGGGCTCCGGAAAGGGCGTCTGAGACGGTTTCTACCCCCTTTTCCGGATCGACGAAGGCGGTTGCGGCCTTCTCGGGATCGATCCCCTGCTGGGAAAGGATCATCTGGGCAAGCGGTTCGAGGCCTTTCTCACGGGCAACGGTGGCCCGGGTCCGGCGTTTGGGTCGGAAAGGCAGGTAAATATCTTCCAACACGGCCAGGGTTTCAGCCGCCAGGACCTTCTGGTTCAAGTCCTCCGTCAGGTGCCCGTGTTTTTCCAGCGAATTGAGGATCGTCTCCCGTCGCGCGTTCAATTCGGTTAACTGGTTTAACCGGTCTCGAATTCGGGTCAGAACCACCTCGTCAAGGCTTCCTGTGGCCTCCTTCCGGTACCGGGCAATAAAGGGAATGGTGGCGTCTTGTTCCAGCAATTCCACCGCAGACCGAATTTTCCGGGATTCAAGTGCGAGCTCTGCTGAAATCTTGCTGATGTATGCTTCGTTCATCCGATGCGTGCCTCGTCGAGCCTTTCTGTTTTCGAGCGGTTCATCCTATATGCGGGGGATGTGTCAAAGTCAAGCCCGCCGAAGTACCCCCCTTGGGCCGCGGCGGAATCTCGATGCGGAGCGTTTTCATGGCGCTGCCCGGGCTTGCAGGCCGATTCAGGCGGGGAGGATCGTAACCGTGTATTTACGAATATAGCCCGAGGGATGATAGGAGAGCTTGGCCTTTCGCAACCCCTCGTCGTCCAGATCCTGCTCACGATTGACACACCGGAACGTTCCGCCTGTTTGGGCGAGAAACATCTGGTTGATGGCCTGGTAGGCGCCTTTATAATCCGGGTTTGCTTTTTCAAAATGGATGAGCACCATCTCTTGGGTCAGCGCCTCGGCGACGGTATAGGCCACCATACGGTCCTCCACCATCAAGGCCCCCCCCGTCAGACCGGAAAGCGCTTGCCAGTTTGTCAGCACCCGCTGGATGGATCGGTTTTCGGCGGCCAACGTGTCCATGGACTCGCAGTCCCGCCAGGTGCACCAGTCCGTCTGCAGAGAAAGCGCGCGATGGATTTGATCCGGACCGAGGGGGACGTAGCGGGAGGCGTACTTTTTCAAAAACTGATTGAGCAGGTTCTTTTTCTTGTGGAATCGGTTCCCGGCCAGTTCGACAAGCTCGGAGACATCATACAGGTAATCCCAATGCCCCCTGGCAGCTTCTGTATGGATGCGCTCGCCGAATTGTTTCTTCCATATCCCGGTGAGCGTTTCGGGCACACGGGCAAATCGGGATGCCCGGGGCGAGATCGGGGCGATCGCGGCTTTCCAGTCGATCCGGTCCCAGGCACCGATCGGCGCCCAGAAGGTCTCTTCAGGCCGTGTCTGTTTGAGCCAGACCACCGATTCCGACCAGGCCCACAACAGCCCGAACTCCTGGGCCCAGCCCCACAGATTCACGAAACTGTAATCAGAGGTTTTTTCGGGGCACGCCGCCAAAAGATCGCGGTACCGATCCTGTTGGGCTATGGCTATGGGGGAAAAGTTTGGGAGCATTTTGATCACATATTCGATAGTCGATTCATTCCGGCGTCACGGCCAGGACCACGCGAAGATCCATCACATTGGTGTTGGTGGGTCCGGTTTTGAGCAGGTCCCCCAGTCGGTCGAAGAAATGATACGAATCGTTGTCGTTCAGATACGCATGAGCGGAAAGATTCATCCGGTTTGCACGGTCAAGGGTGTCGGTATCGGCAATCGCGCCGGCCGCATCGGTCGGGCCGTCATTTCCGTCGGTTCCCCCGCTGAGCACAACGATATGTCTCGAACCCGCGATATCGAGGGCCGCGGCCAGCGCAAATTCCTGGTTGCGCCCGCCGAGACCACTTCCTTTGATCGTCACCGTCGTTTCACCCCCGGATAGGATACAGCCCGGAGACGCGATGGGATTTCCGGTTTTTAGAACCTCTCTTGCGATGGCGCCATGCACCAGGGCCACCTCCCGGGTCTCACCCTGGATCATGGAAGACAGCACGACGGTATGGTACCCCAGGGTCTCGGCCTCCTGTCTGGCGGCCGAGATGGCGTCGATGTTGCTGCCGATGACCAGATTCCGGGTTTTTTCAAAGGCCGGATCCCCCGTCTTGGGGGTTTCGGGGATCTTCCCCTGGATCCCGGACCGGATATGGGCGACCACTTTTTCGGGGAGTTTTTCAAGGATGTCGTATTTTGAAAAGAGCGCCATGCAGTCCTGAAACGTGCTGGAATCCGGCACCGTGGGGCCGGAGGCGATGACGTCCAGGTCGTCGCCGATCACATCGGAGAGCATCAGGGAGAGGACGGCGGCCGGGTATGCCGCCCGTGCCAGTTGTCCCCCCTTGGCCCCGGACAGATGTTTGCGAATGGTGTTGATTTCATGAATGGTCGCGCCGCAGGCCAGCAGTACGTTGGTGGTTTCCTGTTTGTCCTTGAGGGTTACCCCCCGGCAGGGAAGCGGCAGCAATGCAGATCCGCCCCCCGAGATCAGGCAGACCACCAGATCGTCTCTTTCGGCCCGGGAGACGAGTTCAACAATGGCCTTGGTCCCGGCCTGTCCGTTTTCGTCGGGGACCGGATGCCCGGCTTCCACCAGTTTGACGCGCTTCAGCGCAACGGTATGGCCGTATTTGACATTGACGATGCCACGGGTAATCCGCTCGCCGAGCAGGTCTTCCACTGCTGCCGTCATGGGAGCGGAGGCTTTCCCCGCACCGACCACGTATATGTTGTTTATTTTTGAAAGATCGTAGACACCATCGCCGGCAAAGAATCTTTCCTTTTCGCGTCTGCAGCTTGCTGCGACCGCCGCGCGGGGTTCAACGGCTTGCAGTCCCCTGTGAAAAATACGGATTGCATCTTTTCGGAGCTTCCCAAGGCCAGGATCCATATCAAGGTCCTTCAATCGGTTTGAATCAAAAAAATGGGTTCTTTATCGCCCGACAGATCCATCGCGCCATCTAAAACCATAGCCAGGAACCGATGCCGCTGTCAACGGAAAAGTCCCGGGCCGCCCCAGCCGGGAGGGATCAAGGGAAACCCGGCGTCTAAAAAAGAATTCTTGGTGTCCGGGCCGCTCTGGGGGTTGCCCATGAGCCAACCCATGCGATGTCACCGAATGGATGCCCCGGAGCCCATTAAGCGGGATCGGGGCCTGCCGGATCGATCTGCTGGTGTTCCTGCGCAAAGCGAAGATAATTCCGCACCGGCCGGTCAAGCGTTTCGTCATCGGCTTGGGTAAGGGCGCGCTTGACCACCGCGGGGCAGCCGGCCCAGAGTTGTCCGGGCCCGACAACCTGGCCGCGCCGGATCAGGGATCCCGCAGCAACCACGGTGCCTGTTTTCACTATCGCTTTGCCCAGCACGATGGAACCGATTCCGATCAGGCAACGGTCTTCGATGGTGCATCCGTGAACGACCGCATTGTGCCCGACGGTCACCCCGGCACCGATCAGCGTCGGACCGCCGATGTCGGCGTGCACCGTGCAGTTGTCCTGGATGTTTGTATTGGCGCCGATTCGAATGGAAGCGGCATCCCCCCTGACCACGGTGCCGTACCAGATGCTGACCCCGTCTTCTATTTCCACATCCCCCACGATGGTTGCGGTGGGCGCAATAAACACATTTTTTCCGATTTTGGGTCTTTTCCCCTTGTAGGTTAAGATCATTCAGACTCCTTTGAACGGTGATCGGCAATCCCGATCCGTTTTTTCAATCGAATACTCCCCTGCGCGCCCGGGGTACCGGCATCCGGCATCCAACGATGGAAAGCCCCGGGTGAATCGAGGCGCACCATATGAAAAAAAACGGCGCCGTGTCAATCGGCAATCGTGCGACGGGCAGAGACCTTTTCCCCAGGACCGGACCGGCGGCTTATCGACAAGCGCTTTAAAATCTGGTATTTCCGAACACCGGATGGGTTTAAATTTTTTTTGAGCGGAGGGGTGCCGATGTCCATTCATTTCGTCTACATGACGGCCGGCAGCAGGGAGGAAGCCAGAACCATCGGAAAGATCCTGGTCGAATCCAAGCTTGCCGCGTGCGTGAACATCATCGAAGGCATGCATTCGATCTACGTCTGGGAGGGAAAAACCCAGGAGGACGAGGAGGTCGTGGTGATTGCAAAAACCCAAGGAGCGCTCGTGCCCGAATTGACCGATAGGGTAAAATCCCTCCATTCCTATGATTGCCCGTGTATTGTGAGCCTTCCGGCGGACGGCGGAAACGACGCGTTTCTGGAATGGATCCGAAAGACGGTAAAGGAACCCTCATCCTGATCAGCCGGTGAAGCGCGGCGACAAATATCGAGCTCAAATGTTGCGAAAAGTCGCCGCCGCAAATCGCTTGATACTGTCAAATTTAGTTTGATCTATCGACCTGTAATGAGCAATTCTTGAGCCTTCAGGCACTTCGCCTTTGATACGCTGTAGGACAGATTTACTGTCTGGATTTTATACCTGCCAAACACTCTGCGCATTTCCGGATGGTCGTTGATGCTCAAAATGAAATGCGCTTTCAGGTTTGCCAACGCATCGGCCAATTGGGCAAAGTCTGAAAGCTCGAAATTATGCTCATAATATGGCGCTTTATAATAGGGTGGGTCAAGGTAAAATATGGTGTCCGGCTTGTCATAAGTTTGAATAAAACTATGCCATGGCTGATGTTCCACTGTCACGCCGGCAAGCCGCAAATGAACCTCAGATAGCTCCTGCTCCATTCTCAGCAGGTTAATCCTTGGGCGATGCAAAGGCCCTGCTCCAAAGGTCCGGCCTTTCACCCTGCCGCCGAAACAAAGGCGCTGTAAATAATAATACCTGGCAGCGCGCTGGATATCCGTCAACCCTCCGGCGACCTGTTGACGTTTCCAATCCTCGAACCATTCCCTGGAAGACAACAGCCATTTAAACTGCTTTAAGAATTCCTCCAGATGATTTTGTAAGACGCGGTAAAAACAAACAAGATCGCTGTCCAAATCATTGATCACTTCATACTTGCTTGGCTCCTTTCGAAACAACACCCAGGCAGCACCTGCAAATACCTCACAGTAAGCCTTGTGTTTGGGCATCATTTCAATGATGGTCTTAGAAAGCTTCGATTTCCCGCCGATGTACGCTAAAGGGCTGTTCATTTATGGCATACCTCTTGCTTTTCTCTCCAGTGCCGCCGCGCGGTGGTACTGGAGCAGCTCCGGTTTACGGAGATCTTCGATGTGATAGCATCGAGGTTGTGGGGGTGATGGAGTCACCTCCGCCTGCTCCTTTTCTATACAATTGCATCAATTGTCATTGATTCATTCCATTGGGACTTCGGCAGCAAAAGATTTGCTTGCTGCTCTTCGGATTCCAGGATTCCGATCGATCGCAAATGGCCGGCTCCGTAAATCATCATGTCATTTTGCAAATCGATATAGCCGTTTGATTTTTCCGCATCGGCCAGCGACCCAATCAGTATCCGAAGCGTCGGATCCGTGTCTTTTGCGATTTCGATCGCAAGCTGTTTCTGGACCGAAAATCGATTTCGGAATTCCCAACCAGTCAACCAATAGTCGCTTGCCCGGTTCACGATAACACCGTCTGCAATCTGATAGAGCTCGCCTTCGTAATTGATCATTTTGGTTTCGTCTGATTGCTCGAAAGTGTATCTCGGACCATTCAGCGTCAAATCAA
>ENA-OSEO01003090-OSEO01003090.1-sediment-metagenome-genome-assembly--contig:-NODE-3090-length-20758-cov-7.188772_pt1 | contig 20758 bp, 21 predicted proteins | sample MGYA00237883_ERZ534232 | MGnify/ENA metagenome assembly ERZ534232
TTTTGGCCCTCTCCCAGCAGAGATGAGAAACGATACTGCATTCATGGATCGGATTCACGCCTATTTACCAGGGTGGGACATACCGAAAATGAATCCGGCACTTCTCACAGACCACTTCGCTCTCGTCAGTGATTTTCTCTCTGAATGCATGACTCAGCTCAGATGGCAAAGCCGGCTGTCCACGCTGCAGGGACGAGTGTTTTATGGAGGTGCTCTGAGTGGTCGCGATCAAACGGCAGTGAACAAGACCATCAGCGGTCTACTCAAGCTCATGTATCCTGACCCGGAGATGCCGGTTCAAGACGAGGATCTCGAGTGGGCAGTTCGACTTGCCCTGGAGACGCGCCGTCGCGTCAAGGAGCAGCAGAAACGGGTTGGCGCTGCCGAGTTTCGAAATACACATTTCAGCTATGTTTTGGGACAGGAGGGGGTGGAGAAATTTGTATCGACCCCGGAGCTCCAGAGTGAAGACACTATCGGTACTGATCCTTTAGACCCCGGGCAAGTATGGAGCATAAGCCCCGGAGGAATGGACGAGAACCCCGGACTTTTTCGCATTGAAGTGAATGCCGGACCCGGTCACGGAGTGAAGATCCTCAACCGACCTCCGCCAGGGGCATTTGTGGAAAGTGTGAAATGTGCCGAACAGAACCTTTATGCCAGGTCCAGAGAACTTGTCGGGGACCGCGATCCACGCTCTCACGAATTCTCCATACAGCTCAGGTCCTTTGACGCAGCAAAGAGCGGCAGCCAAGTTGGGGTAGCCGCTCTATTAGCAATGTGCAGTGCTCTTCTCCAAAAACACAACCGGGGCGGATTAATCGTAGTTGGGGGTGTCAATTTGGGCGGGTCCATCGAACCAGTTTACAACGCCGTGAGCATAGCAGAATTGGCCATTGAGAAAGGGGCGAGCTGCCTCCTTGTGCCTGTTAGCAGTCGCAGACAGCTTTTCGAGCTACCCGATGAAATGGCGATCAAGATCGATATCCAGTTCTACTCCGATGTGCGCGACGCACTGTTCAAAGCGATCGAAGACTAAAGGCATGCTGGGGAGCGTGGATAGCTCGCTTCTTGCTACCACCAAGAATAGAGGCAATTCATTTATACCAGACAAATAAATCAAGTATCCCCCTCTGAGCCCATGGGTCAAACAAAAAGGCAGACTGGCCGCCCATGGCGTTTGCCAGTCTGCACTTTTGCTCCTGGCTAATGAACCGGGCATGCGCCGGAGCAGTCTGCCATGCGGGGGATGAATCCATAAGCAGTAGCCAGCATTATGCCGACTCCAGCACCAATCAAAGCTCCTGTAATACCGCCGGAAACAAGCCCGAACAAGGAGCCGACTACGCCGGCGGCAAGGATAATGGAAAAGTGCTCGCCGATGAGCTGTCTTAGACTGGTGAACACACAATTGTTCACACAAGCGGCGTTTCTCATAACGACCTCCTTTGGTCGAATCCTTTCGGATCGGTAACATTCATCAGGATGCCAAAACGTAGCATCCCTGCTTGACAGCGAACCGCTTAGCGGCTCTTCTCTTCCTTAAGTCTTACTACAAGAGTATGAATTGCAGACCGACTTTGCAATACAGAGGCGGGAGGCATTCGGGGAGAGGTTCGGGCAAGGGAGCGCTTTCGTGCGCATTCCACTCGGAACAAAACGGCTGGCTGGCGAAGCGCATTGTCACCTATCGGTGAGGCGAAGGTGTTCACGAGTACGGCGCGGCGTTAGGGAAAAACAACGGCTAGCGCCCCACCCGAATAACCAATCCTTGCATATTTTCTTTTCGGTTGAATTCAGCCGCGAACTTCAGTGCCTCTTCACGGCTGTCGAAGGAGCCCACCAGCACCCTTGTCCATCGTCCGCTCTCGGGCATATCGACCGTTTCCAGGCGAGGCGCATAACCTTTTGCCTTGAGCTTTTTTGCATAACTCTCAGCATTGTTCGAATCTTTAACGGACGCAGCCAGCAGAGTAAAATGCTCCGTTGCGCTTTGAGCGGCCGCATCTTCCCGTGAATCTTCTCGAGACTCGCTCGCTTGCGACTTTGTGGGTGTCGGTTTTTCAGATGCGGCCTGCCTTGACGATTTTTCCTGTATGGACGGGGTTTGCTGCCTGGTCGGCTCTTGTTTTTGCCCGGAAGCAGGGGCGGAAGTTTTATCCGGAGCGGTCCCGAGCACGGGATCTGTTCCATTCGTGAACGATTCGTAATAATTAAGCGATTCCAGCATCTTCTGCGGGTTTTCCCAGGTTTCGGCGGCGTTTGGCGGCGGAGTGGATATTTCCTTGCCAAGTCCCATGAAACGCATGATTTCAGCCCGCAAAGAAGTGTCCCCGGATTCCACCAGAGGCAATCCACGACCTATCAGTATGCCGAAGACAAACATCCATGAAACTACAAAAAAAAGACTGAAGAAAAAAAGAAGAAACTGGGTGATGCCGAATTCGATGCGAAAGCGTTTACCGGTTCTGCCCGCCTTTGCCTGCCTGGCCGAATCGCTGCCGCCTTTGGAGAATGTCATCAGTCAGCCCCTCTACATTCCCTACATCTTTTGCGGAGCACTCACGCCCAAGAGCCTCAATGCGTTGCCGATAACCAAACGGATTGCAGCAGCCAAATAGAGCCTTGCCCGGGTCAAATCCAGGTCGTCTCCCAGAATGCGATTCTGGTTATAGTAGCTGTGAAAAAGGGAGACCAAATCGTTCAAATAGTATGGGATTCGATGGGGCTCCAGACACTTTGCAGAGCTCGCCAGAACTTCCGGGTACTCGCCGAGCATTCTAACGAGTGCCAGCTCCTGTGGCAGGACCAGCAATTCCAGCTTGGGTACGGGGCCTCCGTTCAACCATTCACAGGCAACGTCGCGTTCCTTGGCCACCTCAAATACACTGCACAAGCGGGCGTGGGCATACTGAACATAATAGACCGGATTGTCGTTGCTCTGTGTTTTTGCCACTTCCAGGTCGAAATCAAGCGGGCTATCCGACCTGCGGGTGAGGAAAATATAGCGCGCGGCATCTTTGCCGACCTCATCGATAACTTCCCGCAGCGTCACGAATTCTCCCGCGCGCGTCGACATGGCAACCGGTTTTCCGGCCCGCAGCAGGTTTACCAGCTGAACAAGAATGATTTGCAGATCGGTCCGTTTTCGCCCCAACGCTTCAACTCCGGCCAGCATGCGCTCCACGTAGCCGTGGTGGTCGGCGCCCCAGATATCCACAACAAGGTCATAACCGCGATCGAATTTATTCTTGTGGTATGCCAAATCCGCGGCGAAATAGGTGCTCAACCCGTTGGCACGAATAACGACCCGGTCTTTCTCGTCGCCGAATGCGGTGCTGCGAAACCACCTGGCTCCCTCTTCCCGGTAAACGTAGCCGCGCAATTCCAAAGCCTCTATGGTCTTTTGGATAGCGTCTCGATCATGCAGGCTCTGCTCGCTGAACCAATGGTCAAACGAGACCCCGAAAGTATCGAGATCCTCTCTAATTCCAGCCAGGATGCGATCCCCGGCAAAGCGGGTCAATTCAGGCAAGGTCTCATCCAACGGGGTCTGCAGGAAGCGGTCTCCGACTTGTGCAGCCAGTTCCCTCGCCAGATCCTGCATATAGTCACCCTGATAATGTCCGTCGGGAAATTCCAGAGACTCCCCCAGTTCTTGCCTGTATCGATAATAGAGGCTGCGCCCGAGGGTGTCCATCTGGTTGCCGGCATCATTGATGTAATATTCCCGCTCAACATCGTAGCCGCAGGCAGAAAAGACGGCGGCCAGCACATCACCGGTGGCTGCACCGCGCCCGTGGCCGATATGCAGAGGTCCGGTGGGGTTGGCGCTGACGAACTCGACTTGCACTCTCTTGCCTCCGCCTATGTTCTGCAGCCCGTAGCTCTCCGCCCGGCCGTGAATCTCCTCCAGTACCCGATGCCATGCATGAGGATGGACAAAAAAGTTGAGAAATCCCGGCCCGGCAATCTCTACTCTTGCGATGACGTCTTCGGTGTTCTTTAAATTCTGTATGATTTGTTTGGCAATTTCCCGCGGGTTGCGCTTGAGATGGCGGGTCAGGGATAACGCAATATTGCTGGCGTAATCGCCATGCTGCGATGCTTTGGGGATTTCGAGCTCAATGGGCGAAGGTATCGATTCTGCTTGCTCCGTTATTTTTTGCAGGGGCAGGATCGCATCGGTGAGTGCTTCGAGGATACGGTTGCGAACGAGCGCCATAATAAAAGGGTCCTCCTAACTGTAAATGGTAAAAGCTTATAACTAGCGGTCAAGGAAGGGTCAAGAGGCTCTGAATCCCGTGACTTTTCGAGTGCATGATCCATAGAGAGCAGTCTTTATTCCTCAATCGGCCTCACAAGGTGGCTCATCCGTCGCTCCAACGAAGCGTCTGAAGCGGTGCGGCCCGATGCTGCAGTAAATCTCATAGCTTATAGTCCCGCACAGCTCGGCGATTTCTTCCGCCGTTATGCGATCGTCTTGCTGAGCTCCCAGCAGAACCACCTCGTCATCTTCGGCGGCAGCAGGCAGGTGAGTGACGTCGACGGTTGTCATGTTCATGGAGACCCGCCCCACAACCGGTGCGCGCCGTCCATGGATGAGCACCTGGCCGCGGTTGGACAGCAGTCGCGGGTAGCCGTCATCATAGCCGACCGGGATGGTTGCAATGCGGCTGGGCCTCTCAGTTACGAAAGTCCGACCGTAGCCGATCGGCTGAGCGGCCGGCACCTCCTTTAGCTGCAAGATTTTCGACTTGAAGCTCATGACCGGTCGAAGCTCCGCAGGATAGTGAAGCTCTCTCGAGGGTGCGGAGCCGTACAGCATTATTCCCGGCCTGACCAGTTGGAAGTGGGCGTGCGGGAGATCGAGCAAGCCGGCACTGTTGGCAATGTGTGCATAGGCGATCGGATGACCGAGATCGGCAAGCACCTGCAGCAGTTGTCTGAAACGGCCGAGCTGCTGTTCGCTGAAGGTTTTATCCGGTTCGTCGGCAACGGCAAAATGAGAGAGGATTCCTTCCAACCGGATTCCGGGCAGGGCCAGCAGACCATTTAAGAAGGATGGGACTTTGTCCCACGGTACTCCCAAGCGCCCCATGCCGGTGTCCACTTTCAGGTGCAGATTAGCCCGGGTGTTCAAGCGGCATGCCGCCCGGCTGAGCAGTTGCGCGTGATCCATGCGGAACACCACCGGGCGTAGCTCCATGCGCAGGGCTTGCTCCATCTCGGGGGGTTCCACGCCAAGCAGCACTAAAACGGGAAGACGGATGCCGGCATTCCGAAGCTCTTCAGCTTCCCAGAACTTGCTGACCCCCAAAAAATCGACGCCCCCGGCCAGCAGTTCGCGCGCCACCGGTACCATACCGTGTCCGTATGCGTCTGACTTAACGACTCCGAGAACTTGCGTATGCGAAGACATGCGGCGTCGAGCATGAGCCAAATTGTGCCGTAAAGCCGCAAGGTCGATTTCCACCCAGCTTAAAGGCATATCTCCCTCCAATTAGGACAGGCATGCAGAGAGCTCTTTGCAATGACCGGAAAATATGTTAGGCGATTCAGGGTTGAATGCCAAGAAGATCTTGGTAAATCTTTATATGGGATGTGGAGAATATGCTTACAGGTTATTTATTGACGGTCGTCGGTTTGATTTTCTTTTTTGAAGGACTTCCTTACCTGGCCTCTCCTGAAAACTTGAAGAAGCTGATGGAGCAATTGCTCCGCACGCCCAGCCGCATGCTTCGCCTTCTGGGCGGTGCCTTGATGGTTCTGGGTCTGCTTCTGGTGTATTGCGGGCGACACTATGCCGGATGATCTCGAAACGGTTTCTTATTTGCTGCAAGACTATCTTTACGATTTGCCCGACCACCTGATCGCTCAAACTCCGGTCGATCGGAGAGAAGGATCCAAATTGCTGGTGGTGGATCGCCGGCTGGGAAGTCTAAGCCACTGCAGGTTTGATGAAATCCGGCGGTTTCTTCACTCGGGCGACTTGCTGGCCGTAAATGACACTCGGGTGGTTGCGGCCAGGCTTTACGGCACAAAAGAGACGGGGGGAGCCGTCGAGTTGTTGGTCCTGGACCCTTACAAAGACCCCGACCGGGGCAGGGATGAAGGCTACGAGTGTTTGCTGAAGAGCGCCAAGCGACCCCGCCGGGAAAGCCTGATCGCCCTCCCGAACGGGTTTTATGCAAAGGTCCTGAGCGCGCCGAGGGACGGCAAGGCCGTCGTTCGTTTTTTGACTGAGGGGCCCCTCCTGGATATTTTGGACAAAATCGGGCATGTCCCTCTGCCTCCTTATATCCATCGAAACGGCCGCAAGCCGCCTATCGATGACAGGAAAACCTATCAGACCGTTTATGCCGCAAAGCCCGGGGCAGTGGCCGCTCCTACCGCCGGCCTCCATTTCTCCGCTGAGCTTCTGCAGGAATTGCAGAATCGAGGGGTTGAAATTGTTAAGGTTACACTTCACGTAGGCTACGGTACGTTCGCTCCGCTACGGAGCAAAGATATACGGGAGCATCGAATGCATCCCGAGTATGCCGAAATATCAGCCGCTGCGGCGCAAGCCGTCGAACGGGCCAAGAATGAAAACCGACGCATTATTGCGGTCGGAACAACAGTGGCTCGCATTCTCGAATGGGCTGCAGCCGAGCTCGGTAAGGTCACTTCCTTTTCCGGGTTATGCAATCATTACATCTATCCCGGCTACCGGTTTCGCGTCATAGACGGCATGGTCACCAACTTCCACCTGCCCGGCTCCAGCTTGATCCTTCTGGTGGCTGCTCTTGCCGGTCGGCAAACCATCCTCAACGCGTATCGACAAGCCATCGGGCGAGGCTACCGGTTCTACAGCTATGGCGACGCCACACTCATTCTATGAAAGCGAGCGGTCGGCAGTGAGCGGTGAGCCTCGATCAGTGAGCAGCGAGGCTTGATTCGCCGGTTGCTTCAAGTCTTCGAATTGAACCAGGCAATTGTTTATATTTGCTAAAGATAAAACGCTGCAGTTTGGGGATCGGCGGGAGCAATGGAATTCAACGTTATTGCCCGGGATCATTCCAGTGGGGCTCGCCGCGGGTGTCTGGCGACCGGACATGGTCTCATCGAAACCCCGGTCTTTATGCCGGTGGGTACTCAAGGGACGGTCAAAAGCCTCACTCCTGATGAGCTGGAGGATCTGGGAGCGACCATCATTCTGGGGAATACCTATCATCTGTATTTGCGACCGGGGGCTGAGAGGATTGCCCGCCTCGGCGGTCTGCACACTTTCATGCACTGGAATAGATCCATTCTAACCGACAGCGGGGGATTTCAAGTGTTCAGCCTGGCCAAAATCCGCAAAGTCGAGGAAGAAGGGGTCATTTTTCAATCTCACATCGACGGCTCCCGGCACCTGATATCCCCTGAAGCCGCAACCCAAATCCAGATGCAGCTTGGCTCCGACATTGCCATGTGCTTTGATGAGTGCACATCCTACCCGGTCACTCGGGAGTATGCCCGGGAATCCATGCAGATGACGGTGCGCTGGGCAAAGCGCTGCAAGGAGGCGCATGCCTTGCCCGAGCAGGCCCTGTTCGGAATCGTGCAGGGCAGCATCTATCCGGATATCAGACGGGCCTGCCTCGAACAGCTCATGGATATCGGTTTTGACGGCTATGCCTTGGGGAGCCTGGCGGTAGGGGAGCCCAAAGAAGAGATGCTGGCTGTTCTGGAGGCGATTACGGGGCAGTTCCCCGAGTCGAGCCCGCGCTACCTGATGGGAGTCGGGACCCCGGAGGATCTGGTGGAAGGAGTGCGGCACGGGGTGGACATGTTCGACTGCGTGATGCCCACTCGTAATGCAAGGAATGGCATGCTGTTTACTTCCCGGGGCAGCATTCAGATCAAAAACAGTCGTTTTGCCGACGACGACCAACCCATTGAAATGGATTGCACCTGTTACACCTGCCGGCGTTTTTCAAGAGCTTATCTGCGCCACCTGTTCATGTCCCGCGAATTGCTCGCGTACCGCCTGAACACCCTTCATAACCTGCACTATTATCTGAGCCTCATGGAAAGCATAAGAAAAGCCATTGATGACGACCGCTTCGATGTATGGCGTCGCGATTTCTACAACAGGCTTCAGCAATGAGCTGCGAAGCGGTCGTTCGAGGCGGATCGATTGCCGCGGGCGGTCTTGACAAAAATCGAGTCGAGGTAAATGTCTGTGCTTTAAGAATCTGCAAATGTGTGTTAAAGTTCGTGCTGTTTTTTAGTGAATATTTGAACAAGTGATTCGCGAAGGGGTTACCTTATTCAATTTCACAGCAGGAGGGATCAGATCACTATGGATGGTTTGTACACATTTCTTGTAGGACCGGCCCTTTGGGTGACTCTTTCTATTTTTGTGGTGGGCCTGATCTGTCGAGTTTTCTACCTGTACGGGTTGAGCCGGGAGCGGGACAAAGTATTTTACAATCACATGGATTGGAATTGGGCGTTACGCTCCATTGTGCACTGGCTAATTCCCCTGGGCAGTGCCTCCATGCGCAGCCAGCCCGTTTTCTCCATTGCATTCTTTCTTTTTCATGTTCTTCTTTTCGGCGTACCCATATTCTTGTCGGCTCACAACATATTGCTTCAAGAGTGGGTAGGCTGGAGCCTCTGGAGTTTTTCCGACGAGCTAGCCGATATTCTGACGATTGTCATGATGGCGATCATGGCATTTTTGTTTTTGAGACGTCTGTTTCGCCCCGAGGTTCGTATTCTCACCACTGCGTGGGATTATACATTATTGTTGTTGACATTCTTGCCGTTTTTTACCGGTTTTCTGGCTTATCATCAATGGGGGCCATACCCGCTCATACTCATTTTGCATATCATATTTGCCGAGGTGCTGCTGGTGATTATTCCATTCAGCAAATTGGGTCACATGATCCTGTGGTTTTTTTCGCGATCCTTTATAGGGTTCGAAATGGGTGCGAGGAGAGGCGCTCGTTCCTGGTAGTATTCTGCCCATGGATAATGGAAGCGTTGCACATAAGTTTATTTAGCTCATGCACGCAAGAGGAGCTTGAGGTAAGATGACTGAATCGATCGAAAAACCTGTTAACGTAAAGCAAATAAAGACACTGCTTGAGGCGAACGACGGTGCGCGTATCAGGACATGGTTGAGTATTTGTTCCAGGTGCGGCCTTTGTGCCGAGAGCTGCTTCTTCTATCTGGCAAATAACCGGGACCCTCGTCTGAGCCCGGCCTACAAGTTCAAAAATACCCTCGGGTTGATGTACCGTAAGAAGGGCAATGTCGATCGTGAATTTCTCAAGAAATGCTACGATATCATCTGGGGTGAATGCACCACCTGCAAACGTTGCTCGATGTATTGTCCGTTCGGAATCGACATCGCCACTCTCATTGCCACGGCCAGGAGTGTTTGTTTTTCGCAGGGGTTAGTCCCGGAGGGATTGGCGAGGACATCGGTCAATTATCGAGAAACCGGCAATCAAATGGGGATGAGCACCGAAGATTTCATCGAAACCTGCGAATGGATGGCGGAGGAAACCGCGGAGGAGATCCGCGGGCTCACCATTCCAATCGACAAGCCCGGCGCCAAATATATGTACACCGTCAATGCCCGCGAGCCTATGTATTATCCGCAGGACATAGGTATGGCCGCCCGAATATTCACGGTCGCCGAGGAAGACTGGACTATGCCCAGCACGGGATGGGATTGCACGAATTTGGCCATGTTCGCAGGTGACCGGGCCCTGGCCGGACACGTTGTGAAGCTGATGTATGACAAGGCATTGGAACTGGGAGTAGAAAAGATCCTCATCACGGAATGCGGCCACGCATATCGCTCGGCTGCTTACGAAGGACCTTACTTTGCCGGCTGCGCCGGTGGCAAGCCCCCTGTGGAAATCGTGCATTCCGTGAGGCTTTTCTATGAGTACCTCAGGGACGGCAGGATAAAGATCGATCCGGACAAAGTCCTGACCGAACCGGTCACTTACCAGGATCCGTGCAACGTTTCTCGGAATGGCGGGTTGTGGGAAGAGGGTAGAAAGATCATAGAATATCTGGCAAAAGATTTCAGGGACATGAGTCCCAATCGTGAACATAATCATTGCTGCGGCGGCGGTGGAGGGTACATCCCGATGGGGCCCGAATTCAAAAAGCGCCGCATGATTTCCGGGCGAGTCAAAGCCGATCAAATCAAGGCTACCGGCGCAAAAATAGTCATCACACCTTGTCATAACTGTTTTGATCAGGTGAACGACCTGAACAAAGAGTATGAACTGGGAGTCAAGGTGTTGAGCTTTAAGGAAATAATCACGGAATCGATGATTGTTCCCGAGCGCTTTCAGCCGTTGGATGAAGAAGACGAAGAATAGAGATTAGGGGCTCCGTTTGGTTTGGAAGACTCTGTTTTGGTAATCGACCGCTATTACGCTGAAGTAAAAATGACATTGAAAAACCGGATGCTGATCTGTAAAGCTCGGAGAAACATTGTCGGAGGGGGATGATCCATGAGATTTGTGAAAGTCGTGTCTGCTCTGATCTTGGTGGCCGTATTCGCAACTTCCGTGTTTTCCCAGGATGCAGTTATAGAGCTCAACAGCGAGGGTCTCGGAGTGCATCAAAGACCGATTGTGGAGTTTGGTCACGAACAACATGCGGACATTCTCGAATGTCTGCGGTGCCACCATAATTTTGACCAGTATGGGAATAACACAGGTTCGGAAGGTCAGCCCTGTTCCGATTGTCATACCAAGGCAGCGGGGGAAAACCCGGTTCGCCTCCAGGAAGCCTTTCACACGCAGTGCAAAAGATGCCACGAGCAAGTGCTGGAAAAGTCAGTGGCGAGTGGGCCCGTTATGTGCGGAGAATGCCATTCAAAGAGATGAGCATGCTCCTCGGCCATTAGTGTCATGCGGGAATGACCACGGGATGGTCGAGGGGGAGTCTCCTGTTTCTTTGTGACCGGCTTATGCTTTTAATACCGATGCTGTTTTCAAATTGCGGTCTGCGGAGCGTTTGATGGCGTCATTACCAGACTATCGGGCCAAGAAGTCCGGAGACTACTCCTGCCGAATGTAAACCGCTATACTCCTTGAGTAAGCTCTTGATGGATTTTTATTTATTTTAGTTATGGTAGAATTGCTCACTCCATTTCCACTGCAGGGAATGAAGGCTCAGTCGGCAACGACCGCCTGTAACCTCGCAGAAAGGGATTATGAGCCCGGACGACGATTGTTCCATAGATTCCGCTTCACACACTAAAAGTTGAAGGAGTTTCAGCATGGAGAGGACATTATCCATTATCAAGCCGGACGGAGTAAAACGCCATTTGATAGGAGAAGTAATAAAACGCTTTGAGGCTGCCGGCATTCGCATCGTTGCCATGAAAATGGTGCAGTTGACCAAGCAGCAGGCGATGGGTTTTTATAAAGTTCACAGCGAGCGACCGTTTTATGATAGCTTGACCGAGTTTATGTCCTCCGGGCCCGTAGTGGCGATGGTGCTCGAAGGAGAAGATGTTATACGGAAAAACCGTGATCTCATGGGAGCCACAAATTATAAAGAGGCCGCGCCGGGCACTATCCGTCATGATTTTGCAAGCGATATTGAAAAAAACATAGTCCATGGCTCGGATAGTCCGGAGACCGCATTGATCGAGATCGGATACTTCTTCAATGAACTGGAGATTTGGTGTTTGACCTGATCAGGCGGTCTTTCATGAGTAATCTTCTCTGCATTGGCAGGCTTTTCCATGGGAGAAAAACATGAATGAGCAAAGAAATCGTCAGGTCATTGCTTTGGCAGTGCTCGTTTCGCTGGTGTGGCTTGGATGTTTTTCAAGCGCTTGCTGGGCAAAAACAGGAACGATAACAAGGGCATTTCCAGTGGTGGTGCCTTATTTCGAAGCACCCAGGAAAGCTGTGTTGTGTGGAGAGCCCGCACCTCTTCACATACCTGATGTATGGGAGCGCTTCGATCGCGAGTTCACCATTGTTGTCTATAGTCATGCTCAGGTCTATTTATGGCTCAAGCGGATGGAGCGTTATTTTCCCTGGATTGAAAGAGAGCTTGCGCGGCAAAACCTGCCTGATGATTTAAAATGGGTTGCCGTGGCGGAAAGCGATCTGCTCTATACTTCCTGCTCGCCCGCGGGCGCTACCGGCCCCTGGCAATTTATATCGAGCACCGGGCGCAGGTATGGACTGGATCAAACGGATCATATAGACGAACGGCATGATTTTGAGCTGGCCACCCAGAGTGCTTTTCGGTATTTGCGAGATCTGCACGGCATGTTTCAGAATTGGACTCTTGCCATTGCCGGCTATAACTGCGGGGAAGGAAGAATCAAGCAATCGATACAGAATCAAAATGTGCGAGATTATTACTCCCTCAAGCTTCCCCTGGAGACGGAAAGGTATGTGTTAAGAATTCTTGCCATAAAAGAAGTTTTGAGCCATCCGCAGCGCTACGGCTATCAATTCCCGAATGGAGCGGGCTATCCCGCAATTCCGGTGGATCGAGTGACCGTCAGTCTGTCCTACGCTTTACCGATTCAGTCCGTAGCCGCGGCGGCAGATATGATGTACCGTGAGTTCATGGTTTTGAATCCCGCCTTCAAGACCGATACCATTCCTCCGGGTTCTCATGTATTAAAAGTGCATCAGGGCAAGGGTGGAATTCTCGAAAGCCGACTGGCTTCGCTCAAGCCAAAAGACGAACCGCCGAAGCAGTCGAAGCAAACGAAGCAAAAGCCGGTCTATCATAAAGTTAAGAAAGGCGAGACATTGAGTGGCATTGCGAAGCGCTATGGGGTCAGTATGAGCGATCTACGCGCTCGGAATAAGATGAAAAAAGATGCCGTTCTCATCGGACAAACGCTCAAGATCACCAAGTGAGGATTCAGTGGTTTTTGGCGACTGCATGAATTCTTATCAGGCAGCGGCGGAGCAAATCCTGCGAAGCCGCTATGCGGTGGCTTTAACGGGAGCCGGAATTTCCGTGGAAAGTGGTATCCCGGACTTTCGAAGTCCCGGAGGGCTGTGGTCGAGATACGACCCTATGGAATTCGGCCATATCGAATCGTTCAGAGCGAATCCGCGGCACGTCTGGAAGATGCTTCTGGAAATGGATGAAGTGCTGCGACAGGCGAGCCCGAACCCGGCCCACTTCGCGCTGGCAAACCTGGAAGAGCGCGGTCTGCTAAAGGGAGTGATCACGCAAAATGTGGATAGCCTCCATCAGCGCGCGGGCAGTCACAACGTGATCGAGTTCCACGGGCACAATCGAACATTGCGCTGTGATCTATGCGGGACGAGATTCTCTCGGGAAGGGATTTCGTTTACTGCAATACCGCCGTATTGCCATTGTGGATCTCCATTGCGGCCGGATTTTGTTTTTTTCGGGGAAAGCATCCCTCCGGCTGCTCATGAGCAGGCCATGGCGGCAGCCGAAAGCTGCGATATGATGATCATCGTCGGCACTTCTGCTACTGTTATGCCTGCGTCGTTTTTGCCTTCATCGGCCAAAAGACGGGGAGCTTTCCTGCTGGAGATCAATCCCGGTGTCACGGAGTTATCATACCGAATGAGTGATTTACACATAGTCGAACCGGCAGGGAAAGCCTTGCCGGCGATAGTCGCGGCGTTGGATCAACTTTAGATCTAAGGAAACAGGATGATGATATACGGTTTAATACCGATGGCCTACGCCGCCGTTGAGGCGGTGGGCTCTCCCTATCAGAGGGGGGGTAACGGCGTATTTGATATGGTCCGCCATGCAGGTCCCATGGTGAAATTTGTACTGCTGGCTTTGCTGCTCCTGTCGATTGGCTGCTGGTGCGTGATTGCGTTGAAGTTGCGGCTCATTCGGCGTGCTCGAAGGGAGTCGAATCAATTCATCGATCTTTTTCGGGAGCGCAAGAATTACGCGGTTCTGTACAGAGACGTGCAACCGTTGGAAGACAGCCACCTTGCTCAAGTGTTTCGGACTGGCTATGTTGAGCTGAACCGTTTGAGCAAGTCTCTAGAAACGAAAAGTCTGCAGGAGGCACGAGTCAACCCTGAAATTTTGCTGGAAAATGTGGATCGGGCGATGCTGGGAGCTATCACCTCCGAAACGCAGCGCTTCGAAAGGTTCCTGCCTCTTTTGGCTACCACGGGAAGCACAGCGCCTTTCATCGGTTTGTATGGAACGGTGTGGGGAATTATGACCAGCTTTCAGGAGATCGGTCTAAAAGGAGCGGCAAATCTCGCGGTTGTGGCCCCCGGCATCTCGGAGGCTCTGGTGGCGACGGCCATGGGTTTGGCTGCGGCTATCCCCGCTGTCGTTGCTTACAATCACTTTTCCAATCGAATCCGGTTGTTGGAAGGCGAGATGAGCCACTTTGCCGCCGATTTCCTGAACATGCTCAAACGGGACTTGATGCGGCGGGGAAAGCCGGATGAGATGCAGTCGGACCGGCGTTATGCTGTGCATGACTGAGGGCAGAGGACGGATAAATGTAGAGTGCGCTCCTCGAACGCACCTTGCTCGGCTCGTTCGGGGAACGAGCCCTGCGGCATTGATGTGTTTCGCTATGACTTGGCGCTTGTGAGGGTTTCCTCGCTCCCGCGCTCCAGCGGGGGAATGCATAACGGAATATAACGGGGATCTTGTAATGCTGGTAAACGGAAGCAAGTCAAGAGATCGAATGGTCAGTGAAATCAACGTAACCCCCTTCGTAGATGTTATGCTGGTGCTGCTCATCATATTCATGGTGACAGCGCCGCTGATGACTCAGGGAATCGACGTCAAACTGCCCGAGACGAGTGCGCCGGCTATTCCGGCCGAGAAAGAACGCCTTATGGTAACCGTTGGCAAAGACCGGAAGGTTTATATTGACGAATATCCGGTCGGTCTCGAGGATCTGGGACCCAAAATCGCTGCAATCTACCAGAATCAACAGGGGCGGCAGGGTGTTTTTTTGAGGGCGGACGAAACGCTATCTTACGGTTTTGTTGTGAAAGTCATAGGGATTATTCGCGAGGCAGGTATCGACCAGATTGGCATGGTGACAGAGCCTCTCATCGGTACGGCAAAAAAAACCTCGTCCAAGAATTAGTCCGTTGTTTGTGCAGCCTGGCAAGATATTGATATGATTCTTAGAACTGGCAAAAAATTGAAGGTACAAACCAGAGCAGGGCGTATCATGCTGGAGGAGCTCTAAAGGATCTAACCCATGGAAGCTCTATCTTTGGCCCCCCGCAAATTGTCAAGCGGCGACCTGTTGACAGGTCTGACGTGGTCTTTTCTGGCCCACGCCATTATTCTATTTGTTGCCTTGTTCCTGCCCGACTTGATGCCGAGGCAGACCAATCAAATCCCTTTTTACACGGTCAATTTGGTAACCGCTGACGAACTGAAAGGCTCCGCTGCGCCTCCGCTAAAAGGAGAAAAGAGCGGGGCAGCGACAAGCAAGCCGGTGCAGGAGACCAAAACCGCAAAGAGAGCCACCGCAGCTCAAAGGAAAACATCATCTCCGCTGGTGCCGGTCAAACGTTTGCAATTCGATGAAGCGCCGAAGCGAGCATCGACCGAGCTAAAAAAATTGGAGACTTCCGAGCTGCCTAAAATAGCTGCCCGCACAGGAAGCGCCAATTCTATAGAAAAGGACTTGGACAAGCTTACCAAGAAGCCCAAGACTTCTTCTCCGCCTGCGCCTGAGCCGATTCAGCAGACTTCCTCATCTTCCGAGCAAGATTCTGTTGAGGGGGATTCTCCATCGCCGGGGCAATCCACCCAGAGCACAAAAACTGCGGCGCTCGGCACACCTGAAGGCAGTGCCAATGGCTCAGCTCGGGCAGGTGCCGGTAGCGGACAGGTTGGGCTGGCCCGGCGCCTCTATTATACCGAAATATGGAATGCCATTCGCAGCAAGTGGGCGCTGCCCGATTTCCTGAAGGAAAAAAGTCTGGAGGCGGTTCTCATTGTATCGATCAGACGCGATGGCAAGATTCTAAATCTCAGATTTGAAAAGCGTTCGGGAAACGCCTTGTTTGATGAGTCGGCCGAAAGGGCTGTAATGAAGGCTGACCCGCTGCCGCCATTTCCAGCCATATACAGTCCACCCCAGGAGGACATCGGAGTGCGCTTTCGACCCGAGGACCTATATTAGTTGCTTTCAGCTTGAAAGGATTTGACGAACGGATGAAACTCGACCGGCAAAGCTTCGTGCTAAGGATCTATGTTGCATTAGTGGTGCTCTTCCTGTCGTGGGGATCGAGTGCTGTCGACGCGCAGACAGTCTACATCGATATTACTCAGCCAAGCTTCCAAAGACTGCCCATTGCGATTCCTGACTTCAAATACCAGGCAGCGAGCCAGACTCAGCTTGCTCGTGAGATGGCCCGGGCCCTGGCCGATGACCTGGACTATTCAGGAGTCTTTCGCTCCCTGGACCCGCGGGGCTTTTTGCAGAATCCGCAGGAAATCGGCATAGCCCAAAATGAAATAAAGTTTCTGGAATGGCGCAGATTAGGCGCCGAATTTCTGGCCCGGGGAGCATATCTGGTGCAGGGATCTTCTTTGAGGCTGGAAATGCGCTTATTTGACGTTGTGGCGGACCGCATGGTGATCGGTAAAGTCTACGAAGGCCAGGCTCAAGACTGGCGGGCGATGATCCATCGGTTTGCCGATGAAATTTTACTGGCCCTGACGGGTGAGCGAGGCGTTTTCGGCACCAAGATCGCTTTCGTCCAAATTCAAGGAAAAGACAAAGAGATCTACCTGGTTGATTTTGACGGCAGCAACCCGGTGCCGGTCACTCATGACAAAAGTATTGCCCTGTCGCCGGCATGGAGCTCCGACGGTGGCCAACTGGCTTATGTCAGCTACAAGGAGAAGGGTCCGAAAATCTACATCGCGAGTCTTTTGAGTGGTTCTCAGCGCCTGCTTTGCGGACATCCGGGCTTGAACATATCACCCGCCTGGCGCCCCGACAGTCAAGACCTGGCGGTGACGCTCTCAAAGGATGGTAGTCCGGATATTTTTCTGGTATCTTCGACCGGGACCATTATGCGCAATTTGGTCCAGAGTTGGGGGATAAACGTTTCTCCAAGCTGGTCCCCGGACGGAGCTAAACTGGCTTTTGTCTCCAACGAAACGGGAAGTCCGCAAGTCTATGTGCTCGATGTCAACAGCGGTCGCAAGCAACGGATTACCTTCAGCGGCGACTACAATACTTCACCCGCCTGGTCGCCCAAAGGAGACTGGATAGCCTACAGCGGTTTGTCGGGGGGGCGGCATAATATTTTCGCCATTCGCCCCGACGGCGGTCAGGTTCGGCAGCTCACCCATGGAGAAGGAGACAACGAATCACCCACCTGGTCGCCCGACGGGCGCATGCTGGCTTTCAGTTCGACCCGGCAGGGAGCTTCCGCCATCTGGGTGCTTTTGATGAACGGGACGGGTACACGGCGCCTCACCAATCTCGGCGGGAGTCAAGAAATGCCTGACTGGTCCCCGCGTCTGAGTGGGCGATAAATTGTCCCCTGTGATACTAACGCTGAGTTTCTTGTTTTTTCGCGAAGATTTTCCTTTATGCGGCAGATTTTATTAATAAATCAGAGTTTGCATTTAGAGCTGCAAAGAGCACTGTTATGGTTTTTGATCCATCGGTAGTGAGAAGATAGCGGTTGGTTTTGTGAACCTTCTTGATTAAGCCGTGAGCTCTCAACAAACGTATCTTTCTTGTGACAGCAGCAGACCGGGAGCGCTTTTGTTTGGCGCTAAGTTCTTTATCTTGAGAGTATAGAATGCTGCGCAGGTCGCGATTGCGGAACCCGTTGATGTTAAACTCACCGCGAGAAACGGCCTTTAGCAATGCGAGATCGTCAGGAGCATATGGATTCATGGGCCTTACTCGTTTTCCTTTCCAACTTGTGGGCCTGCAGAGTTTTTCAGTAAGTGCGCCAAGGGGTTGGGTATCATTTGCGTGGGCAAGGGCGTTGAGATAGCGATTGTTGGCAGCTTGTGAGACTTCAGATCTCCGGTAGAGATCGGCAATGCCTTTACGCAGTGGGAGCCAATCGAGGTCGGCGTTGGGGTCTCCTTCCTTAAGGCGAAAGACCTTGAAGTCGTGAGGATCGTTGATGGTGGTCTCTACCCTGAGATCGGATCCTTGCTTATCGTAGAGTTTAATGTGATTGATCCCGACCCAATGCTTGATTCTGATGCCCTCGGGACGTTCCTTGAGATGGCTGAGGACTTCCCCGGCAAAGGCATGGGGAATGTTACCCTCGGGTGGAATCTTGCGACCGAGAAAGCGCATTACATCAGGACTTTGGAAGGTTGTGATGGCGTGTCGTAGCAGTTGGGGATAGATCTTGGCCAGTCGGTCAGGACTTTTGAACATGATGTCGGTAGCCCACTCGCTTTGATAGACTGACCAGTAATACATGGCTGGAAACCGATCAAACAACTCGTTGTGGAGCGGATTGAGTTGTGCGGAAATCTTGTTCAAGATGACAGACCAGGAAGAGCGAAGAAGACGGTCCATAAGCTCCTGTGCGCGGGGTAGATCTTCAAGCCAGGTAAAACAGTTATCCCGTTTCTGGTATCCAATTCCCTGCTGATCCAGTTGCTGTGCAAGCCATTCTCTTCCGTTGATGCACACCTGGATGCTCATAGGAAACCAGGTTTGGATTCGGGCGCTCATGAAACCGAACTGGGGGTCAATAAAATAGTGATAGATGTGGAGGCATTTGCGAAACCGATGTTGGAGCTCCAATTTTTTCAACTCTCGGTTGCGGTAAATCTCGAAGGATTGACAGGGTTCAACGCATGTCAAGACACAAATCAGACCTTCTGAAACATTGTCCTTCATCGCTATCTCACGAGCCACGTCTTCCTTGTGGATTTGACTGGATTGGAGATATTTGACCGGCCGCAAGGTGTGTTGAGCCAGAGCCAAGGAAGCCTCCTTGATGCGAGAAGTCACCCGTAATACGTGTTGGCCAAAATCTTTCAACAACACCCCCGCGGAGGAGAGGTAGGATGTCATTCCCTCTACAAATGAAAGGCGCCGGATATGACCACGAAAGACGAGACGATCAAAACCCGAGAGCGTACCCATGACATCTTTCCCATGTTTTTGTATAACAGAAATTTGGAAACTGAAAAAAATGATCTAAACATGTCAAAATGTCCTGGACAAGTATAGTAACCCAGTATAACGTAGCGTGGACTCGTGCAAGGAGCCCAAGCTACAATGGCGATAGTCCCCAATATTGTCATTTTGAATCAAGAGATTGTTCGTGAGAAGCTGCGCCAGAAGAAGTACGACGACGTGTGCTTGAGCTCTTGGGGTCGTGTTGATGAGTTTGTGCATTTCATCATCTCTTTCGGTATATTGGATATGCTTGCTCAACTTGGCCTCAGTACAGGTCACAGTGGTATCCCGGTATTTATTTTGGTCATGTTGGCCTTCTGTAAGCCTCTGTTTGGTCTAAGGTTCGATGACAATATCAAGTACTTGTTTCAAGACCATCATGTTTTACGACTCCTTGGATTCAACCTGCAGCAAATTAGCCAGGGGTATAGCAAAAGGACCCGTGTAGGCGGCAGCAAGCCGATTCACCCCGATACAGTTCGCAACTTTCTCGACAGCCTTGGTTACAAAGAGACTACAGGGCTTCTCATGAAAGTAGTTAGAAAGCTTTTCGCACTGGGGCTTCTTCGTGGCGGCACTTTTAACACCGACACGAAGATCATTTTCAAGGACTCTCCAAGTTATGAACATGCTAAGAAAGTCTTTGATTATAAGGGGAATCACAAATCCCGTAGAGGCTATAAAGTCTCTATTATCCAACATGCCAGGAGCAAGGTGGTCGTGGCCGTCATTATCACGAGCGCCAATATTGCTGACAGTAAACTTTTGTTGCTGACCGTGCGCCATGCCGTGACTATTCTGGGTGAGGGTGTCATCAAGACATTGATCTTTGATAGAGGTTATTGGGATGGCAAGAGCCTTTGGATACTCAAGAGCCAGTACGGAATAGATTTCATTACACCAGTCAAGTCTAATTTTATTGTCAGCAAGCGTTTGTCCAAGGAGGCTGAAAAACATGGTTTTGAGAAAATCAAGCCAGGCCTTGAGATAAAAAGGTTTGCTAGAGTAATGGATGCTCCCGGCTATGCTGGCGCACTTCAAGCTCTTGTAGTCAAAGATGCAAAGGCTAAGAAAAAGAGGAAGAAACATCAACCCATTCATGTTTATCTTACTTCCTTGGAATGGAAGAAATCATTAGCCGTCTATCAGGTGTACCGGGAGCGTTGGTTCATCGAGAACAACGCCATCAAAGAACTTTGCCAATACTGGACTTTGGAGGATTTCCACTGCACCAAATTCAATGCTATCCGAGCCCATATTATGTACGCCGTGGTAATGTTCAATTTGCATATCTTGTTTAAATCCAAATATGGGAGAAGGTTCACAGAAAAGACCATTGCGGCAAAGAGAGCGCCAGGGTTCCAGCCACCGAAAGTCATCGTTTACTACGAGAACTATTTTGGTATATTCGATATCCAAGAATATACCGAATTGGTAGCTTCACGAGCACCACCCTGAGTGAAATCGCGATGCGGCCTCCGCCTTGTTGTCTGGTTCATTCCTTGCCTAATTTTCAGTTTCCAAATTTCTGCTTAACTTCAATATACGCTTCGGATATCACGTTGTGGTCTTGGACAGCTGAAAACATTGTGAGAAGTGGTTTATGGC
>ENA-OSEO01003092-OSEO01003092.1-sediment-metagenome-genome-assembly--contig:-NODE-3092-length-20746-cov-5.984808_pt1 | contig 20746 bp, 20 predicted proteins | sample MGYA00237883_ERZ534232 | MGnify/ENA metagenome assembly ERZ534232
AAATAGTTCTGTCCAAAAAATATGCAAATAACAATTGCAAAATTTTTCGGAAAAAAGGATAAAACAAATTAAAGGAAAAAGCAAAACTATTTAACCTCTATGGCCAAAATCCAGGCAGCGGATGGGTAGTACAGAATGATCGGTGCCATCGCAGGAGATATCATCGGATCGGTCTATGAGGCCCGTCCCATTAAAACCAAAACATTTCCCCTTTTTCATCCGCAGTGTCGATTCACCGACGATCCCGTGCTTACCATTGCAGTGGCCCAGGCCATTATGCAGGACGGAGACTACCGCCGCTGGATCCGGGATATCGGCCGCCGCCATCTCCATGCCGGTTATGGCGGGGCTTTTATGCAGTGGCTTCATTCCGCTGATCCCGAACCATACAACAGCTGGGGCAACGGCGCGGCCATGCGGGTCAGCCCGGTGGGCTGGGCTTTTGACGGCATGGATGCCGTTTTGCGTGAAGCGGCTCGCACGGCGGAAATATCCCACAATCACCCCGAAGGCATCAAAGGCGCCCAGGCGACTGCTGTGGCCGTTTTTCTGGCAAGGACGACGCGGGACAAAGCGGTGATTAAAGAGGAGGTGGTTGATCGGTTCGGATACGATCTAGACCGATCCGTGGCAGCCATCCGGCCAACCTATGGCTTTGATGTGTCCTGCCAGGGAACGGTGCCGGAGGCTGTTATTTCCTTTCTGGAGGCCGACTCCTACGAGGATGCGGTTCGCAACGCCATTTCGCTCGGCGGCGACAGCGACACCCTGGCCTGCATCACCGGGGCTATTGCCGAAGCTTACTACGGCCCCGTTCCCCCGCACATATTCGATAGGGTCAAGGCGCTCCTGACGCCGGACCTCAGGTCGGTTACCGAACAATTCTGCCGCCGATTCGGATACGGCACAGGCGGTATGTCGGAGGTTCCGGGAATGAAGCAGCCCTAAATCCCGGAACTTTTCAGCGATGAACCGGTAAGCGATTTTAACTCGAAACTTTCCGGAACGGATAGGAGTCAGGTAAAATTGCCGATTTCATGCTGTTTCCAAAACAGGATAAACAACATCCGCTTTGGCAGACTCAGCCCACGCTCATGGCCACCTTTGCCCCGGCCAGGTAGTGGGCGTGCGCATGGCCATGCTGGGATGCCGGTTGATCGGCCTGAATGAACTGGCGCCGTTTTTATCCGGGATGGACATCATCCTGGCGGAAGGGTTTAAAAGGAGCCCTGTTCCCAAACTGGAAATTTTCAGGCCCGAGGCGCACAAAGAACCCATCTGCCGGCAGGACCCGAATCTGATGGCGCTGATCAGCGATGCGCCGCTTGATTGGAATGTTCCCCGATTCGGACTCGATGATGTCAACTGCGTAGCGGATTTTTTAATCAAACATTTTAAGTTGGCGGCGATAGCTAAGGAAATTCAGCAAGTGGCGGCTTCATAGCCGGTGCCTGAACGAAAACTCCCGTTCAGGCCAAATCCGATTAAAGAAATCCGAAACAAACCCTAATCATTCCGTTTCAATATGATACAGCCGGCAGCTGTTTTCCCACACGATTGGCCCCAGGGTTTCAGGGGCTTCTCCCCTGACTTCCGCCAGCTTATATAAAACCGACCGGACAAAGGCGGGTTCATTGCGGCGGGTGCGGTTTTTTTCCGGCGCCGGGGCCAGGTAGGGGGCATCGGTTTCAACGACCAGACGGTCCGGCGGAATGCCACGGGAAAGTTCGCGCAGGCCCGCGCCCCGGTCTTTCAGCGTCAGGATGCCGGTAATTCCGATGAAAAATCCCATCTCCAGGTATTGCTCCAGCTCCCGCCTGTTTCCACTGAAGCAATGAACCACCCCTTTTCGCTCCCTGTTCGGATATTCTTTCAAAAGTTCAAGGAGCCGGCCCTCACTGTCTCTTTCATGGAATATGACCGGCAGACCCAATTCGTCCGCACTTAACAGTTGATCGATACACCAGCGCTCCTGAATGTCGCGGGGGGAGTACATGCGGTTAAAATCCAAACCGATCTCGCCCCAGGCCTTTACCTTGGGGTGTTGGGCAAGAGTGCGCATGAAATCAAGATCGCTTTTGCCGGCGTTTTTGGCGTCGTGGGGGTGGATGCCGACGCTGGCGTAAAGTCCGGGAATTGTCTCGGCCAGCGCTACGGCTTTTTGCGAGCTTTGTTTGTCCGTAGCGACCGTCAGCATGGCGCAAACATCGGCAGCATGCGCCCGGCGGATGACGGCATCGATATCGTTTTTATAGGCGCGATCGTCCAGATGGCAGTGGGTGTCGAAAATCTTCATGGTAAAAGATAAACATCAGGGTTTGACCCTGCTGTTTCAGTTTATACGGCTTGGATACAAAGTATAAATATGTTCCTTGACATACGGCCGGAGAAGGGATAAAAATTTTTTTAACATATTGCCAAACACCCCTTAATCAGCCAATATTACAACGATTTTATTTAAATTACAGGGGTGTTATAAACCACATGGAGCATTTCGTAAAGATTTATTATTTTTGGGAGGATCATCACTATGTTCAAGATCGTCAGACGGGAAGAAATGGCTGAGGGAACCGTAATTCTCAATGAAATCGAAGCCCCCCTGATCGCAAAAAAAGCAAAACCCGGGCAGTTCGTGATTCTGAAGGCCAATGAAACCGGTGAGCGGATTCCGCTGACCATGGCGGATACAGACCTGCAAAAAGGCACCATTACCGTAATATACATGGTGGTGGGAAAATCGACCGCCATTTTCAAGAGCCTGAAGGTGGGCGACGGATATATGGACATCATCGGTCCGCTGGGAAAACCGACCCATCTGGAAAAGGTGGGAAATGTGGTGTGTGTCGGCGGCGGGACCGGCGTGGCGGTCCTCCACCCCATTACGCGGGCCCTGAAAGAAGTCGGCAATCACGTGACCTGTATCATCGGCGCCCGCAACAAGGGGCTGCTTATTCTGGAAGATCAGATGAAAGCGGCTTCGCATGAATTGATTGTCTGTACGGACGATGGGTCATACGGCCGCAAAGGTTTTGTAACCGAAGCACTTAAAGATGTGCTGGAACGCAGTGATATTCAGCTTGCGGTGGCGATCGGCCCGGTTCCCATGATGAAGTTTGTATCCAAACTGACCAAAGAGTATAATGTCAAGACCATTGTCAGCCTGAACCCCATCATGGTGGACGGTACCGGCATGTGCGGCGGCTGCCGCGTATCGGTCGGCGGTCAGACCAAGTTTGCCTGTGTCGAGGGGCCTGAATTTGATGGGCACCAGGTCGATTATGATGAATTGATGCAGCGGCTGCAAGCTTACGCCGAGCAGGAAAAACAATGCTACGCGGACCATCAGTGCCGCATGAATCCGGTTTGACGATATTGGGATGGATCGATGCTATTTTGAGGAGGAAATGATGGCGCAGCCAGAAGGTAAAAAAGAAAAAATTGCCAGACAACCGATGCCGGAACAGGCCCCTGAAGTCCGGCGCCGGAATTTTGACGAGGTTCCCCTGGGGCTGAGCCCTGAAGCAGCCCAACAGGAGGCGAAGAGATGTCTGCAGTGCAAAAAACCCAGCTGTATGGATGGCTGTCCGGTATCTGTTGACATTCCCGGGTTTATCAAGTTTATCTGCGAGGGTGAGTTTACCCAAGCAACCCGCAGGATATGGGAGCGCAACGCCCTGCCGGCGGTCTGCGGCCGGGTATGTCCCCAGGAAAGTCAGTGCGAGGGGGTTTGCATTCTGGGGAAAAAGGACCAGCCGGTCGCCATCGGCAACCTGGAGCGTTTTGCCGCCGATTATGAGCGCAAGCACGGCAAGGGTGAACTGCCCCCCAAGGCAAAACCCACCGGTAAAAAGGTGGCGGTGGTGGGATCCGGCCCTTCCGGGTTGACGGTGGCCGGCGACCTGATTTTAAAGGGGCACGAGGTTACTATTTTCGAAGCCTTTCACCGCCCCGGCGGCGTACTGGTTTACGGCATTCCGGAATTCCGGCTTCCCAAGGAAATCGTTTTTCAGGAAGTCAATTTTCTGGAGCGCCTGGGAGTAAAGCTGGAATGCAACGCGGTGGTCGGACGGACCGTATCTCTGGACGAGCTGTTTGAGGAGGGGTATGATGCCATCTACCTGGGGGTGGGGGCCGGGCTGCCGAGTTTTCTGAACATTCCCGGTGAAAATCTGACCGGTATTTGTTCGGCCAATGAATATTTGACGCGTTCCAATCTTATGAAGGCCTACCGCTTTCCGGAGTATGACACCCCCATCATCAAGGGAAAGAACGTCATTACTCTGGGGGCCGGCAATGTCGCCATGGATTCGGCCCGGACCGCCCTGCGCCTTGGGGCGGAAGTCTCCCGGATCGTCTATCGCCGTTCCCGTCAGGAAGTTCCGGCCCGGGCTGCGGAAGTGCATCACGCTGAACAGGAAGGGGTCGAATTTCATTTCCTGACCGCACCCACCAGGTTTATCGGCGATGAGAAGGGACGGGTGATCGGTATGGAAGGGCTTAAGATGGAACTGGGCGAGCCCGATGATTCCGGTCGCAGGCGCCCGATCCCGATTAAGGGGTCTGAATTTGTACTGGATTGCGATCTGGTGATCATTGCGGTGGGCGCCGGCGCCAATCCGCTCCTGACCCAGTCCACCGAAGGGTTGCAGCTCAACAAACGGGGATATATTATCGCTGATCCGGAAACCGGAAAAACCAGCAAAAAAGGGGTTTGGGCCGGAGGCGACATTGTCACCGGATCGGCCACCGTTATCCTGGCCATGGGCGCCGGCAGAAAAGCGGCCGATTCGATCCATAAATATTTAACCTGGGGGTGGTAGCCCCGGGAAACCGATGAATGCTCATCATGTACGTAAAAGCGGACCTGATCTCGGATAGGGGTAATTGAGGCCGCTGCGTAATCGGTAAAAAAAGCAAAGCCGGTGGGGCATGGGAGCCACACCGGCTTTATTTGTGTTCAATCAAGACGCATAACTGTATTGCAGGTCTTCATCAGTGCTTCGGTTCGATGTTTTTCTCTGCGGGTCAGGGCCGAGTCCGGGAAGGTGTCGCCATAGTAAACGTTGATGATCAGGGTGGATGCGAGGTCAAGCACTCCCTGAAACGTGACTAAATCACCGGCCTGCAGATACAGGCTGGCATCGTTGATAAAGAGGATTTCTTTGGGTTGCCGCCGCAGCGAATCAAACAGCCCTTCAATGGTGCGGGCATTTTCAGCGGCCAGCCGGCAGGCATGCGCTTCATCGACGCCGGTCAGTCGTGGTGCGGTGATGGGTGTGGTCAGATAAAGCACCGGTGCGTCGGCCGGCGGCGTCATTTTTCCTCCGATGCCCGCGGTCATGTCCGGCGCCATGTCGATGACGGCGATCCTGTCCGCGTAACCGGCCTGAATAAACTCCTGCAGAATTTTCTTTGTCCGGGCGGTTTTTCCGGATTTCACATCCCCCAGAATAAGGGTGCGTTTATTTAAATAAGCCTGAATCATAGGGGTTTGTTGGGTTCCTTGGGTTCCTTGGGTTTAAAAAAACTGGTACTTAAAAGTTTATTAACCTTAACCTGTTTGCTCTCATGGCTTTTCCATTAAAGACGTTGCCAGATCAGGCAGGCGGCGAGCAGCAGCAACGAAACCGCAATGGTCAGCCAGTCTGCGGGCCCCATGCGATAGTCCTTGTAAAAGGTCCGGCCGGGGCGGCCGAAACCTCGGGTCTCCATGGCGGCCGCCAGTTCCTCCGCCAGTTGAAAGGCCTGAATCAGCAGCGGCCCCAGAAAGGCAGGATAATGCCGCAGGGCGGACCATCCCGGTTCCAGGGGGATTCCCCGCGAACGCTGAGCATCCAGCACGTCTTTGGCTTTGCGGCCGATCACCGGCACAAACTGCAGAGACGTGCTGAAAACAAATGCAACCGGATAAGGCAGGCCGGTTTTGACCAGCGAATTTCCCAGGTCTTCCGGGGCGGTGGTGCTGAAAAAAACAAAAAAGATTGAAATGAGAATCAGAAGCGCCAGGGCCGCCATCAGACCGGCCTCCCGGCCGGCCGTCCACCATGTGACGGCGCCGAAAAACAGTGCCATGGGCAGCGCCAGCCGCAGCCAGCGTGCGTAAGCCCGCCCTTTACCGATAATAATCACAAACGCGACAAGCACCGCCCATTCCGGCAGGAGCCAGGAAAGTTTCCTTGAGGTCACCACCAGGATGGTGAAAAAAATCGCCGTTATCAGTTTGGTGCGAGGATCCAGTTTGTGTATCATTTTAAATATCAGGCACTTTTTTCGTTAATGGTCATTTGCATTTGTTTCGTATTTCGAATTTCGTGCTTCGTATTTCCAGTATAGCAGGCTCAGGTTTTTTTCCCGATCAATTTTTTCCCCTGCCGAAAAGCCGAAACCGGTCTGTGGGCTCCAGATGTGCACGATCCATGGCGGCCGGGTTTCCCATGACCTGGTCGGGAGATCCCTCGGCGACCATCGCCCCCTGCGCCAGCAGGAGCCAGCGCTGGGCATGTTCCTCGGCAAAGGAGAGATCCTGGGTGATGAGCAATACGGCCTGGCCGCGCTGCCGGAGGTCTGCCAGCAGCAAACCCAGTGATCGCCGGAAAAACATATCCTGGCCGGCGGTGGGTTCGTCCAAGGCCAGGACGGCCGGACGCGCCGCCAGGGCGGCTGCGAAAGCCACCCGTTTTTTTTCCCCTTCGCTCAGCCGGTAAGGCGCACGATCCAGCAGGGGCTCCAGCTTGAATAATCCTACCAGTTCCCTGATCCAGGATTCATCATAACAATGGAGGGCATTTGCTCCCACTGCGATTTCATCATGGACCGTCAGTTTGAAAAACTGGCTGTTGGGATTCTGAAAGGCCACGCCCACATAGCGGGCCAGTTGAGAAACTTTCAACCTCCGGGCGGGCCGGTTCAGCACGACAACTTCCCCCCGGGACGGCCGGTTAAGCCCATTGAGGTGTCTGAGCAGGGTGGTTTTGCCGGCGCCGTTGGCGCCGACGAGTGCGAGGCATTCCCCTTTTGCCAGGGTAAAACTGATATCCCGCAAAAGCGTCCTGCCGCCGGCATGAAAGCAAATGCGGTCAACCGTTAAGACGTGTTCATCAACGTCAGTCCGGGGCGTTGCTAAAGCCGATGAAGCCGGAGGCTCAAGTGGTTTGTCACTGGAAATTTTTAACTTCAGGCTGTTGATATCAAGGGGCAGAGGCGTCATTCCCATCCGCCGGCCGATACGCACCGCCAGGGGCGATTCAAGGCCGTAACGTTCGATACCCTGCTTCAGAACTTCTTCCGGAGTACCGTCCAGGACAATCCTGCCCTGATGCAGGACGACCATCCGCCGGGCGTCGGCGACCGTCAGGGCCAGGCGGTGTTCAGAGATGATGATCCCGGTTCCGTTTCGATGAATCTCTTTCAGCGCTGCACGGACCCGGCGGAGATTGAAGGGATCCAGATTGGCATAGGGTTCATCCAGGATGATCATTTGCGGATGCAGGGCCAGAACCGCGGCAATCGATACCAGTTGCTGCTCGCCGCCGGAAAGTTCATGGGGGTTTTTCGACAGCAGGGTATCGATCCCGGCAGTGGTCGCGGCTTCAGCGATTCTTCTTTTTATTTCGCTGCGTGCAAGGCCGATGCTTTCCAGGCCGAAGGCAATTTCCCTTTCCACGGTCCGGTTGAAAAGCTGTGCTTCTGGATTCTGGAAGACCATGCCCATGGTCGCAAAAAGACGATCGACGGATTGCTCCGCGGCCGGAATTCCGGCGATGCGGATATCGCCCTGGAGCGAACCGCCGAAAAAGTGGGGGATCAATCCGTTGAACGTTCGGCAGAGCGTGGACTTGCCGGATCCGCTGGCGCCGCAAACCAGGAGATACTCGTCCGGCCTGATTTTCAGGTGGGCACCGTCAAGAATCCATTTTCCTCCGCCTTTTCGATAAGCGTAGCGCAGCGATTCGATTTCGATCAAGAAGGGCGATCTCACATTTTCCTGCCGGGGAGTTCAATAATATCGGCGCGTTTCAGCAAATCAAGCGCCAGGATGCCCAGGACGGCGCCGACGATGGCACTGGCCAGAAAGGACGGAACCAGGGCAAAAAGGGGGATCACATTCCCCATTAAGAACGGCGCAACCAGGAAGGCGCTTGCCACCGGCGCGATCAGGCCGGTGCCGATAATTTCGCCGGTCGCCCCGGCATACACATTGCGGGTCCGCTGGTAGAACAGGCCCGCCAGAAAAGCGCCGATCATGCCGCCGGGAAAAGCCAGCAGCGTGCCGACCCCCAGCACATTGCGGATAACGGCGATGACTGCGGCGGTGACAACGGCCCACCAGGGCCCCAGCAGGGCGGCCGCAAGGACATTGATAAAGTGCTGGGTAGGGTTGACCTTGGCGATTCCGATGGGAAAGGAGGTATAAGGCGCCAGGGCAACACCGATGGCCGCCAGTACCACCGCATAGGCAACCTTGCGGGTATCGGTTTCCCCTCTTTTTTTAATTTCAACATCCTGAATCATATAAGGCTCCGTTCAAAAATAGGATTGGATTTAGCGTTCATGACGGCATCCCGGCGCGTCGGTAGAGATCAAAAAAGTGGTTAGTGGGTCCGTAACCTTTGCCGATGGACAGGGCGTGCCGGATGGCGCCGGTAATATATGTTTTGGCGTCGGTTACGGCGCTGAAGAAATCTTTACCCAACGCCAGATTGGCCGCAATGGCGGATGAAAAGGTGCAGCCGGTGCCGTGGGTGTTGCGGGTGTCGATGCGGCTGCTTTGAAGTTCCTTGAACCTGCTGCCGTCGTAAAGAATATCGGTGGCGACCGCATCACCCAGGTGTCCGCCCTTGACCACGACTTTTTTGGCGGAAAGTTTTATAATCGTTTCGGCGGCAGCCTTCATTGCGTCAAGGGTGCGGATTTTTTCACCTACCAGGGCTTCGGCTTCAAAAATATTGGGGGTGACCACTTCAGCCAGTGGAAAAAGATGCTCCACCAGGGCTTCCTGGGCGTCCGACTTTAAAAGCCGGTATCCGCTTTTGGATATCATGACCGGATCGAGCACCACCTGCGGCGGGTTTACTGCTTTTAAGGCTGCAGCAATGGCCGTTATCAGCTCGATGCTGGAGACCATGCCGATTTTGACGGCGTGGATGGTTGCGTCCTCAAACAGACAGGTTATCTGGTCTTTGACGAGTTGCGGCCGGATCTCCTGGACATCGTAAACCTTTTGGGTGTTCTGGGCGGTAACGGCGGTGATGACGCTCATGCCGAAGACTCCGTGGGCCTGAAAGGTTTTGATATCCGCTTGAATTCCGGCCCCTCCGGAAGAATCCGACCCGGCGATGGTGAGTGCGACTTTCATGCAGCGCTCCTTAGAATGATCAACTCTGTAAATGCGATTTAACTGTGATCACCTTAGAATGACAGGTGATCCCTTGAGGATCCGATTCAAGTGAAAAGATAAACGAGTATGGAGATAAAGCACTTGAACCCTGGAATCCTCGGCCCCTTTCTCTCCGCGAGGGGAGAGAAACATAAATTGTCGGTATTTTCGATTGGGGTTGGGAAATCATTCGGATGAAAAAAAGGAGATTACCTTTTGGCGAGACTTCTCCGAGTTCCCTACGACAGTACGAACTGTATCAGGTTCAGTGGGTATGCTCTCAGTTCTGCATTACTGACAGAACACCCCAATCGGAACGACCTTTTTGTATCATTACACCGTAAATTTATCAAGGGATTTTTATCCGAATCTGTCTTGAACTTTTCAGCGGCTGCCGTGCTGAAAGGAGGCGATCCCCGGCGGCAGGTTGAGCAGGTGTTTACCGCTGAAGGGAAGACAGCGGCCGACCTGTGAGGCAGACGGCAGAATTTTTTGAATCCGGTCGAAGATATCCGGCGGGCAGCTGAAAAGAAGCTCATAGTCTTCGCCGCCGGCCAGGATCATCTCTTCCGGCGTGAAATCGTGCCGGTTGCAGTAGGAGACAAGGGCGGGGTTTTTAAAGCAGGTCGTCAGGTCGAATTCAATTGTAAGTTGTGATGCCGCCGCGATGTGGCCGGCATCACCGGCCAGACCGTCGCTGATATCCATGACGCAGGGGACCCGGTGCTCGGCCAGAATCCGGGCGGCGTCAAACCGGGCTTGCGGGAGTTTAAAACGGGCGATCAGGTCCGGGACGCAGTCGTCTTTGCGGCTGAGGGCATCCAGGCCGGCCCGGGCCAGCCCCAGGGGCCCGGTAACATAAAGGCCGAAGCCGGGGCGGGCGGCGGAACGGGTCGGGAAAAGATCACCGCGGCCTTCACCCACGGCAAAAAGATCCAGGGACAGCCGGCTTCCTCTGGAAATGTTGCCTCCGCCCAGGGCGCAGTGATACCGGTTCAGTGCTTCCCGGAAGCCCTGGTAAAGCGCTTCAATGGTTTCATCCGGAATGTGGGGGGGAAGCGCCAGGTTGATAAAAAGAGCGACGGGTTCGGCATATGAGGCCGCGAGATCGCTGAGGGTCACCGCCACGGCTTTGCGGGCGATCTCCCGGGGTGTTTGCCAGTCCAGCCGAAAATGGATGCTTTCCTTATGGGTGTCGGTTGTGATGACAGGGTTTTTCAGGGGAGCAAGCAGGCTGGCGTCATCTCCGGGAGGTATTTTGATGTAGGCCGCTACGTTGTTTTCAAGGGGCACCCGGTTTAATAATTTTTTAATCAGAGCGAATTCGTCATTCCAGGGAGTCAAGAGTGCCGTCCGCGGCGGACACTGGCACGCGACACCCAGCCGGCGGGCATTCTCGAAGGGATGATCGGCCCTTGAAATATGGCTGATTACGGCGACTCCGGCGGCCCCGTGCCGAAAGCAGCCGGCGGCGTTTTCAGAAGCAATGCCGCCGATGGCCACTACCGGGAGCGGCGCAGCCCGAACCACCGAGGATAGTCCTTCAAGCCCGCAGGCCGGTTTGGCATCTGCTTTTGTCAGGGTCTTAAAAACCGGTCCGGTCCCGATATAATCGCAGCCGGTCAGATCCGTACGTCCCAGTTCCTCTAAATTGGATACGGAAATGCCAACGATCGCTTCCGGTCCCAGAAGACGCCTGGCAAGCGCCGGACTTTCGTCCGCCTGCCCCAGGTGGACGCCGTCGGCCGATACCGCTTTAGCCAGCAGAATATGGTCATTTACCAGAAAGGGGATCGAGTTGCATTTGCACAGCCGACAAATGGCGGAGACTTCTTCAAAAAGCGCCGACGTAAATGATTTATGGCGGTACTGGATCATGGTTGCGCCGGCGCGGATGGCAATTTCGACCTGGTCGAGGGGGGGACGGCCGGGTGCATTTTCGTCAGTGATGTAATAAAAGCGCAGCTTCTTTTTTAATTCTTCTCCGAACATCATTCCGTCCGTTCGAATATATTCATCCATTGTCGAAACCGGTCGGCCTTGTCCGGACCGAATTTTTTCAATCCCGTTAAAATCTCTTCAAGCGGATATTCCCGGTCGCAGGCCTGGGGGTTTTTGGAAAAAAACTTGTCGGCATAGCAGATGATCTGTTCTTCGATGGTGACCGGTTGCATATCCCGCAGCGGCAGCGGCAGCCTCTGGCGCTCGATGTCGGCGACTGAAATGCCGGCGCCGACGTGGCGTTCGCATACCCGCGCATGCCGGGGAAATCCTCTCTGCTCCAGGAGGTTTCGGCCCAGGTAGCCGTGGCAGACATAGGGGTGCGCACCCGTGCATCCCAGCCCGGGTGTGTTTGTCATAAATATTCCGATATCGTGCAGCATGGCGGCTTCCCGGATAAAGGTTGTGTCGGGTTTTAGATGCGGCACCCGGGCGGCGGCCTGAAGCGCTTTTTCAGCCACCTGCCGGCCGTGGTTCAGCAGGAGTTTATAGGCCACAGAACCGGTGTCGTAAAATTCCGCGATGATTTCAACGGGGTTGAGGGTTGCCAGACCCGGCCGGTACATGTCAGGGTTGCGCCTTTCCTGCAAGCAATACCCCTTCGATAAAGGGGTCAAGGGCGCCGTCGAGGACTGCATTGACATTGCCGACTTCCAGATTGATGCGGTGGTCTTTGATCATCTGATAGGGCTGCAAGACATAGGAGCGGATCTGGTTCCCCCAGGCGATATCTCCCTTACCGTCATGGATTTCCTGAAGTTTATCGTCCTGCTTCTGCTTTTCACTCTGGTACAGACGGGCCTTTAACACCTTCATGGCCATTTCCTTGTTGCGGTGCTGGGATTTTTCCTGCTGGCACTGGACGACGATTCCCGATGGGAGATGGGTAATGCGCACGGCGCTGCTGGTTTTGTTGACATGCTGGCCGCCGGAGCCGCTGGCCCTGAAAACGTCGATTCGCAAATCCTTGTCTTCGATATCGATGATAATTTCATTGTCCAACTCGGGATAAACAAATACCGAGGCAAAAGAGGTATGGCGTTTGCCGCTGGCGCTAAAGGGCGAAATTCGCACCAGGCGATGCACCCCGGTCTCCGATTTTAAAAAACCGAAAGCATATTCGCCGGCGGCTGTAAAGGTAACGCTCTTGATGCCGGCCTCGTCACCTGGTTGAAAATCGATAATTTCCATCTTGAAACCTTTGCGCTCCACCCAGCGGGCGTACATCCTGAAAAGCATCTCGGCCCAATCCTGGGCTTCGGTACCGCCGGCGCCGGCATTTATGGATACAATGGCGTTGTTGCCGTCATCTTCATCATCCAGCATGAGTTCAAGGGAAAATGACCGGATGCGTTTTCCGAGAGCCTGAATCTGCGGGGTAACCTCCGCCAGGGCGGCGGCATCCGCCTCGTCAACGGCAAGATCCAGCATGATGTCGCATTCTTCCAAATCATGCGACAATTCCCGGAAGCGGTCGATTTTGTAGGACAATCCGGAGCGTTCCCTTAAAATCGTCCGGGTTTCTTCGGGGCGGTCCCAAAACCCGTCTTTGGCGATCAGCGCCTCAATTTCACTTAATCTTTTTTCCTTGGCAGCCAGGTCAAAGATACCCCTTTAATTGATCCAGTTTGATCTTCATTTCTTTGAGGGTGTGTTTCAATTCTATGGCCATATAATACCTCCCGATTTTCAAAAATATGGGTTCTTCTCCAAATTATTTAAAGAAGAGTGTCCCGGATAATCAACTGGAGATGATTCAAAAACAAATTACCGCAACTCAAAATAATGACTTTCTATTTTTATAAACCAGTATAAATTTCCATATTGCAGCAGCCAGTACGGTCAGTAGACACACCTTTGCAAATGCATCCCCGTATCGGGTGTAAAAGGTTGTATTCGTCATGACCGGAATAGACCGGGTCATTACAGCTTCTTCGAAAATCCCTGTTGAAGCGATAATCCGGCCGGCCGGATCGATGAACCCGCTGATGCCCGTGTTGGCGGATCGCACCAGCGACCGCCTGTTTTCAATGGCCCTGAACACCGCCATGGAAAAATGCTGATAGGGCGCCGCAGTCCTGCCGAACCAGGCGTCATTGGTAATGTTCACCAGCAGCACGGCCTGGTTTTGCACCATGGCCCGGGAAAGGTCCGGGAAGATGATTTCAAAACAGATCTGGACCCCCAGGCGGTAATTCCGCCAGGAAACCGTATTTCCTTTTTCGCCGGTCTTGAAATCCCCTACATTCGCAACCATTTTGCCTAAAAAAGGGAGCCATTTTCGCAAGGGCACATATTCGCCGAAGGGAACCAGGTGCGCTTTGTCGTACTGGGCTGAAACCATGCCGTCCGATAAAATCACGAAGGCGCTGTTGTAATAATCAATCCGATCTCCCCGGCGGACAAAAGAGGGACTGCCGATCAGAAAATCCGTCCCTGCCGATTGAATCCCCTGCCGAACCAGACCGGATAAGCGCTTATCGGACAAATAATAAAACGGCGTGGCCGTCTCAGGCCATACCAGCAGTTCCGGCCGGTCTTTCATTGCTGCAAAAGAAAGTTTAATGTACTTTGCGGTAGTACTTTCCTGGAACGTCGGGTCCCATTTGCGGGCCTGATCGATGCTTGCCTGGACGACGCCGGCCCTGACCAGGGGGGAAGCGGAAACCGTCCTGTCGACATAACGGATTCGCCAACCTCCATAACACCAGCAGCCAAGGAAAACCGCAACAAAAACCAGGGCCGATAGAGCTGCCGGTATTCCGGCAACGGGGATTCCGCGCCAGTGTTTTTTTGTGAAAAAAAGAAAGCCCAGGAATATGGCCGCGTTCGCCAGCGCTACTAAAAACGAAACGCCGTATACGCCGAATATATCTGAGATTTGAACGATGTGCAACCGGTTAAATTGAGAGTGGCCGATGAATTCCCACGGAAATCCGGTTAGCAGAAAAGAGCGCAGGTATTCGATTGAAACCCAGACCAGCGGAAGGGAAAGCAGGCATCCGGTTGGACCGGAACTCCATGCGCTGACGGCCGCCGTAAAAACTGCGATATAGAACGCAAGATAGGCGGCCATGAGGATCAGAACCGAAACGGCCACGGGCAGGGGGAGATCCCCATAGGATTTCATGGTGTAAACCAGCCAGTATAACAGGGTGAGGTAATGGGCAAGGCCGGTTGCAAACCCAAGCCAAAAACTTTTTTTAATGGAAAGCGATCGGATGGAAATGAGCAAAGGAACCAGCGCAAACCAGGCCAGCCAGTCCAGACCGAACTTGGGGAAAGAGGCCGTTAACAGCAAGCCGCTGGCGGCTGCCAGAAGCACGCGGGGACGGTCGATAGTATCCGGATCTGTCGTCATTGGGGTTCCATCATATGAGTCCTGCGGGAGGAGGACAGGTATGAGTTTCTCATCCATGATTATAGTAGAAAACCCATCTCAAGCCGCACCTTCAGCCGCAAGTTCTGATAATATTTTAAGCATCTTAGCATTAAAAGAGGGGCTGTCAACAGGTTTTTGTCTCTATCCGGAATGTGGGTTTCGGCGATAGCATCTGGCAAATCAAGCCGTTCGGGTTCGGACCAGGCCGGTCCCAGCGGGGCGGGATATTTACGTGTGACCGGGAGTATCTGCAAAAAACAAAAAAAGAGGTGCAATTATCATTATTTTTTTGATATAAAGATTCTAATCAGGGCCTAAAAAGAACTCGAAAAAACTCCACACGAAGAAAGGGATAAATTCATATGGGACGCAATATTTTAGTGGCTTTGGATGATTCCAGCAATGCGATGCGGGCGGTTCAATTTGTGGCAGAGACATTTACGCCGGATCATACCGTAACCCTTTTCAGCGTGGTCCAGGATTCGGCGACCCTGTGTGAAATGAACAGCCCGGAACTGACCCCTTATTTTATGTCTCAGCGGGAGAGCTTCTGCGTGCTCGAGGATAAAAAGAGAGAACTAATCAGGGATGCTCAGGAAAAGGCCGGAAAGATTCTAATGGACGCCGGATTTAACTCCAAAAATATTATTTCCAAACTGAATCCCAAAAAAAAGGGGGTGGCCAGGGATATCATCGAAGAGGCCCGGTCCGGGTACGACATGGTCGTTATGGGCAGAAGGGGGCTTTCGGGCATCAAGGAATTCGTGTATGGGAGTATCTCCCAAAAGGTGCTTCAACTGACAAAAGACGTTTCGGTTCTGATCATAAATTAGATATCTGACGACGTTTCGCGTTGCCGCAGGAAAAAGAACAGGAACACTCCTCCCATCATCATCAGCAGGCACAGGATCTGCCCCATGGAAAACGACAGCCAGACAAAACCGAGATGGGCATCGGGCTGACGGAAGTATTCAATTACAAATCGCACCAGGCCGTAGCCCAACAGGTAGTGGGCCAGCATTGAGCCCCGGGGCCCTTTAAGGTTTCTGATGTTCCAGAGTACAAAAAATAGAAAGAGGCCTTCAAAAAAAGCTTCATAAAGCTGGGACGGATGTCTCAATTCAGGACTTGGCGCCTGGGGAAAAACCATGCCGATGGGGGCGGATGTTATCCGCCCGTATAACTCGCCGTTAATGAAGTTGCCGATGCGCCCGAAGGTGTACCCCAGCGGTATAACGGGCACATACAGATCGACCATTTCCCAAAACCCCAGATTCGTCCTGCGGATATAGAGCCAGGCCGCCAGGATAACCCCGATCAAACCGCCATGATAGGACATTCCCGAGAAACCGATAAAGACAATGCCGTTTGAAAAATCAAATGGCAGAAAGATTTCCAGCGGATTTCGTAAATAATGCGGCAGGTTGTAAAAAAGAACATATCCCAGCCGGGCGCCGATGGTCAGGCCCAGGACCATGCAGGTCGTCAGATCGGCAACCTGATCCCGGGTTGCCCGGAAATGGGCCTCGTGTTTAAGGCGGAAAATCACCAGGAAATACGTTATGGCAAATGCAACGATGTACATAAGGCCGTAATACTGGGGTTTGAAGGGGCCGATCCTGAAAATGACCGGATCCATTTTTGCGGGCAGATGCTGCCACCACTCCCAAAATTCAATCATATCCTTTTGCCTTTATATGGAAAATCATTTTTGGAGACTTATTTATACATGCATCACCCGTCATGATCCCTGCCATTGTGTGCTTAATAGGTTTTTCTGAAAATGTCAAAAGCCGACGTATTCAGCTCTTCAACGGCATAGCAGGGATTTTTTCCCCGGCGGCCAAAACCCAGCTCGAGTTTCCGGATAACCAAAAAGTCTTGATTGTCTAAACCACATAACGATCGGAAATTTTTTTAGATGGATGCGGTTATTTTTTATCCGCTTGCCCTCATCAACCTGCCTATTTAGTATCCAAAATGACAGGGTTTTTTATCGGATGAATCGGGCGCAAGGGTAATCCATCGGTGGTTATAATAATATTTATAAATTATATCATGTCGTTATAAAAGATAGCGATTTTTCCGTACAGGTTGGCATATGGTTTGCTTTAAATAAAAGCGCAAGGACGAAAAAAGACAAAAACCAGGATTTCAACTTTAAAACCAATTTTGGGCAACAAAATAGAAAGGAGCATAAAATGAAAAATCGCAATGTTGTAAAAACACTGATGGCAATCACCGTTGCAGTTGTTTTGGGTTTCGGCGCAACCGCTTTTGCAGGACCGGGGTATGGCCGCGGGGGGTACGGACCCGGAATGATGGGCTACGGACCGATGGGACCGGGATACGACATGGGATCCGGCATGGCGGGTTATGGACCGGGCGCGGGCAGAGGGTTTCGGGGCTATGGATATCCCGGCGAGCTGAAGGATGAAGACTTAAATAAATTAAATGAACAGCGCAGTGCTTTTTTTGAAGGGACTAAAAATCTGCGAAACGATCTTTATCAAAAGGGGCTTGAGCTTCAAAGCGAACTGGCCAAGCAGGATCCCGATACTCAGAAAGCCGCAAATCTCCAGAAAGAAATTTCGGAACTGAAAGCCCAGTTTGATCAGAAACGGATCGCACATCAGATCGAGATGAAAAAGATCAATCCCAATATCGGCAGGGGTTTTGCCGGAAGAGGGCCCGGCGGTTATCGACCCGGCTTCCGGGGCCCGGGCGCCTGCTGGCGGTAACCCTATCGTCAAAGACATCCGAGCGGGGCGCAATCAGGACACGCTCCGCCCTAAAAACCCCTGATAATGCAGGGTGTCCGGTAACGGCGCCCTGCTTTTTTGTGCGGCGGCACTTGACCCCGTGGCTAATGCGTATTACTTATCGTCAAGCTTTTTTATAAATATGATCATCTTTTAGCTGATTGTGTGTTCAGGGGGTGTTTTATGGCCAGGCAAACCGATATCACTACAGGCTATGTCAAAAAGAGTTCCCTGCTGCTGGCTTGTTTAATTTCAGCAGCGGTGGGATTTCTGGGGGGCATTGTTCTAAGTGCTTATAAGTCCAGCTCTGCTATTTCGCTGCCGGGGCCGGGCCCGGGACAACAGTCGGCGCCGGGGCAGAAATTGACCGGTGAATTGGCCGGTGTGATTGAAGCATTGGAACGCGAAACCTCGCAAAATCCGGGTAATGCCAAGACCTGGATAGAACTGGGAAACAATTATTTTGACACCGACCAGTTTGAAAAGTCCATCCGGGCTTATGAACAGGCCTTGGCGCTGGACCCCGGCAATGCAAATGTGTTAACTGATATGGGGGTCATGTACCGTCGCAGCGGTCAACCGCAAAAGGCCATAGCCGCCTTTGACAAGGCCATTGCCGTCGATCCCAAGCATGAAGTCTCCCGCTTTAATAAAGGGATTGTCATGATGCATGATTTGAACGACCGCGATGGCGCCGTGCAAGCGTGGGAGGGCCTGGTCCGGATAAACCCCCTGGCCAAATCCCCCAGCGGAATACCGATCAAAGAAATGGTCGATAAATTGAAGCAGGGCGGGAACTGACGTTCAGGACTCCAGAATCTCTTTTATTTTTTTTTGAAAGGTCTTTTAAGTCAAACGGTTTCTGAATAAAGCCGTTACAGCCGCGTTCTAAAATTTCACCGGCTTGACCTTCGATGCTGTAGCCGCTGGAAAGAAGCACCCTGACGTCCGGGTTGATCGATTTTAACAGATCATACGTGTCGCCGCCGCTCATGTCCGGCATAATCATATCCAGTATGACCAGCGCGATCCGATCTTTTTCGTGTTGGTAAATGGCTGCGGCCTCCTGCCCGCTTTCGGCCGTTAAGACCGAAAACCCGAATTTTTTCAATAAACTTCGGCCGACCTGGAGAATCATTTCTTCGTCATCAACCAGCAGAACGACACCGGTTCCGCTGAAAGTCGAATCTTCCTTAGGAAGCTCCCTTTTCACCCGGGAGTCTGAAGCCGGTATAAACAAATCGAAAGAACTCCCTTTGCCGACTTCACTTTCCACGTTAAAAAAACCTTTATGGTTTTTAATAATGCCGTAAGCCGAGGAAAGGCCCAGACCGGTTCCCCGGCCCATTTGTCTGGTAGTGAAAAACGGTTCAAATATCCGCTGCCGGGTCATCGGGTCCATACCCACGCCGGTATCCGTTATTGAAATTCTGATATACCGTCCGGGCTCCGCATTATGGGATTTGGCAGCAGGACCGTCTAAAGCGATGTTTTCGGTTTCGATGAACATTTCACCTTTTCCGGACATGGCCTGCCAGGCATTCAGGCATACGTTCAAAAGGACCTGCTCGATCTGGCCTGCGTCCACGTCTGCGGTCCAGATAGGGTCGGCAAGTTTGGAATGAATCCTGATTTCTTTCCGGGTCCGGCCGAAAAGACGGATACATTTCCGAACCAGTTCATTTAAATCCGTCGGTTTGGTCTCATATTTTCCCCTTCGTGCAAAACCCAATAATTGTTTGGTCAACCCGGAAGCGCTCCGGACCATCTCTTCGATTCCCTTAAGATGATCGTAATGACCGTGGGCCCTGTCCATTTCAAACAGCATCAACGATGTGCGCCCCTGAATGCCCATGAGCAGGTTATTGAAATCGTGGGCAATGCCGCCGGCAAGGGTGCCGATGGCTTCCATTTTATGTGCCTGCAGCAGTTCGTCTTCCAGTTTTTTTTGGGCGGTAATGTCTCTGATAAAGTTTAACGTGGCCGGTCGGCTGTTCCAGGTAGTCAGGGTGGCGCTGAGCTGCACCCAGTGTTGGCTGCCGGTTTTGGAAATAATCCTGAAGTTATATGTGTCCTCAAACTTTTCGCCCGCCAGCCGCCGCCGGTGCCTTTCCAGAACCATACTTTTATCTTCCGGGTGAATCAGGTGGACAAAGGGAGTTGCAGCCAGTTGCGCCGGTGAGTATCCGGTCAATTCCAAGGCCCGGGGGTTGGCAAACGGGATGGCTTCGTCCTGGGCAATGACAACGCCGTCCATGGCAAGATCGATCAGCTGGCGATATTTTTCTTCACTTTCGGCCAGCGCCTTTTGCGCGCTGATAAGCTCTTCAATATCCCGAGTGATTGAAAGAATATGCGGTTCATCATGCAGTATCAGGATCCTGGCAGACATCAGACCGTTTCGCACGCTGCCGTCTTTCAGGCGAAAAGATGCCTTCAGGTTTTTAACAACCCCTTTTTGCTTAAGTTCATCCACCAGTCTCCGGCGATCCTGAGGGTTGTCCCAGATATTGATTTCAAGCGATGTCTTTCCCCGGACATCTTCACGGGTATAGCCGGTCAGGTCGGTAAATCCATCATTGATATCAATGAAGAGTCCGTCCGATAATCGGTTGATATTGATTGCATCCGGGCTGGTCAGAAAGGCCGCGCGAAAGCGTTTCTCGGCCTCTGTTACATTCGACCCGAACCGCTGCTCCAATTCTGTCGGGGTTGGTTTATCAGTCATATAAATCCCCTTTTTATGCCGTGGATGGACATGCCGTCCATTTGCCGCTTCGAAATTTTGATGATGGACAGTTTAAACCATTTCAGTTTTGAGTACAAGCGGGCATCGTGATTTTTGTCCGAATCTCTGGGGACCATGATAGCAATACAATAGTGCTTGTCAAATGACCGTTAAGAACGTATCCTATGGCCGTTTCCAATTTAAAATCCGGGGAGGATACAGGATGATGCGAGTGGGTGTACTGGACGACTACGAGGGCGCTGCCTCAAGCCTGGGGAATTGGAGCAGCCTGGGATCTGGGATTAAAACGGATGTTTACCGGGATCATCTTGTCGGGACGGACGAGCTGGTCAACCGCCTGAAGCCTTATGATATTCTGGTTGTCATGCGGGAGCGGACCCCTTTTCCCTGCGGGCTGATCGATCAGCTTCCCCATCTGAAGCTGCTCGTGACAACCGGCCTTAAAAACAACGCCATTGACACGGCCGCGTGCAAAG
>ENA-OSEO01003093-OSEO01003093.1-sediment-metagenome-genome-assembly--contig:-NODE-3093-length-20718-cov-6.117000_pt1 | contig 20718 bp, 36 predicted proteins | sample MGYA00237883_ERZ534232 | MGnify/ENA metagenome assembly ERZ534232
GCGATGCGCCGCAGGGTTTCGGTAAGCTCCTTGCGGTTGACCGAGAAGCGGTAGGCAAAGCCTTCCGGGATGATGCGGCGGTACTCGGGGAACTTGCGGTCCAGGAGCCGGATAAAGAGATGCTTATCGGCCGCCTGCAATGCCAGGGTTTTCTTGCTCAGGCCCAAGGTCACCTTCTCCTGCCCATCCAGGAAGCGGCCGATTTCCCGCATGGCCTTGAAAGGCACCAGGATGCCTTCACCCAGGTCCAGTTGTTCACTCTCGGGTAGAGCTCGTTCCACCAGGGTGAGGCGGTGGCCATCGGTGGAGACCAGGCGGAGAAATGTGCCTTCATCGGTCTCCACTTTCTCCCAGAAGATACCGGAGAGGTTGAATTGCAGGTCTTCGCCGGATACCGAAAAGATGGTTTTATGGATCATCTCCTTCAGCGCGCGGCTTTCCACTTTCAGCAGATTTTCTTCCGCCGTCTCCGGAAGGGCCGGGAACTCCGCCGCGGCCAAGCCGTAAAGTTGATAATGAGAGTCACCCGTCCGGATCTCCATGGCGGCCTTGTCCGTACCCACCAGGGCCAGGGGCCCCTTGGGCAGGTCCTTGATGATATTGTTGAAAAAGCCGGCCTGTACCGTGAGCGCCCCGGGCTCCGCCACTTCCGCAGGATAAAAACCCCGGAAGCTGATCTCCAGGTCGGTGGCCGAAATGAAGACCCCGTTGCCGTTGGTCTGAAGCAGGCAATGGCTTAAAATTGGGAGGCTTCCCCGTTTGTCCACCACGCCCAGGGCGTGGCCGATTCCCTTTAACAAAGTCTCGCGTTCGATTTGGACTTGCATGTTGATTTCCTCCTCAGGATTTGAAAAGGCCAGACAGGCAGGCCGTGAAATTGGTGTCCTATAAAATGACAAAGGCGAGTGATTCGGATCACTCACCTTTGCACATCAAATCTTGAAGCCTCGTTTATGCCGGGCTCAAGTGCTCCACCGGGGCGAGGTTCGCGCCGCCGTTAATAATGCCGTATACCTCTTGCCGGCTGGCGTTCTCCAGCATGGCCTTTTTCACCAGGTGCAGGTGCTTGATGATCATATCGATCTTTATCAGGTTCACCTGGGCATTGCCCTGGCAGACCCGGGCCAGCACCTTGCAGTCTTCCGGGGAAAAGGATTTGACGATCAAGCCGGTAACCGCATCCAGGGTTTTTTCCCAGCGAGAGACGATCTCCAGGTCCTGCTTTTTGGGCATCGCGAATAGGACCTTGTCCTTTTTCGAGTCCACCATGGCGGTTACGAAACGCCGTAAATGGTTATACGTGGGGAGTTCCCCGGCCTTGATCTTGCGGAACACCACCTCCTGATCTTCGGCATCCGATAGGCGGCTGATCTCAAAGCCCTGGGAAGGGGTGATAATCCCGAAGGTCAGGGCGTCCTGGAACTTCGGAGCCAGGTTCAGTAGGGAGAGCCTTTCATCCACACGCCATACCTGCTTAAACCCCAACTTCTGGGCCAGTTCCTCCTTGGTGTAGCCGTTCTTGTCCAGCATCTCCTTGAAGGCCCGGGCCTCTTCCAGGGGAGTCAGGTCCTGGCGCTGTATGTTCTCCACCAGGGCCATTTCGGCGATCTGCCTGTCATCGGCCTCAAGTATGCGCACCGGGGCGGTGGCGATCCCGGCCATCTGGCAGGCCCGCCAGCGCCGCTCCCCGGCGATAAGCATGAACTTCTCGCCCTTGGGCACCACCACCAGGGGTTCGATCAGACCTTGCTCCTTGATGGACAGCGCCAGCTCTTCCAGGGCATCCCGCGGAAAAACCTTGCGCGGCTGGGCCGGATTGGGGTATATAAGATTTATCGGAACCTCATTGCCCCCTTGTGGCTGGCTCTGAGGGATGGTTTCGGGGGCTTGTTGGCGCAAGCCCCTTTCTTTTTTGGGTTTCCCTTTTCGCTCGGGAATGGGGTCCTTGGGTTTGGGGTTGTCGCACAGCCCCTCTTTCCGGGTGCACTTCCCGGTCCCTCCGGGAATCAGCTTCCCCTTGGTGGGGCTGGCCTTCCTGCGCCAAAAGGAGCAGGTGGCACAATCGCCTGTGGGTTTCTTAGCCATAAACACTCTCCTTATTCGAAAAGGTCCTTTTGATAGGGGTTATAATTAAAGGGTAACTCCGGCACCGTTACGCCCAGGGCCTCCTCCAGCCAGGCGGCCACCAGGCGCCGGTGGCAAAAGTCCCCGGGCTGCTCCCAGCACAGAAGCACCGCCTCCTGCCCCAGGTCTTCGTACACCTTTCTCGGGTCTAGCTGGTCCAGGATCGCCTGGTATTTCTGCCGGTATTCCTCTTCGCCCATTTTGAGCATTTTGCCCTTGGGGGCCAGGGCCGGGTATCTCCGGCCCCTAAACCATCCCGGGGTTTTCCAGGCGATGGAGACCAGGCAGGGGTAGTGGTTTAAATGAAATCGCCAGAAATAACTGGTGAACATCAATCCTCCCTGAACTTGAAGTATTTATCATTAATGTATAATTCCGGATGCCATCACCTCCTAATCCTCGGGGTTTGCCAGGTCGATAATGCCGCCCAGCAGGTTTAACAGTCCTTCCCGCTCCTCACAAACCGGTATGCAGGTGTCATAACCTGGAAGATTTTCGAGCCAGGCAAGCTGCTCTCGCAGCAGGTCCAGGTCCACCGTGATCACGCCGTATTCGGGGTGCTCCACATTTTCAAGACCTATTACTGGCATGACTTCACTCCTCTGGTTCTACCGGCTCTAAGGCACTCGACCCAGGCTGATCAAAGGCTCTCCAGGCCAGAGTTTGGGCCAGGATGTCGTAATTTTCGTTATCAACCTCCAGGCAGTCGGGGACCGAATCTTCCTCGATGGTGAGATAAGCGACACCGTCCAACAGGTCTTCCCTGGAGAGGCGGTCCCAATACTCTTTGGCCCACTTGACCTGATCTTCCCGTGCCCAGGAGAAGAAACCTTCCGGCAACTCTTCCGGGGTAAGTTTGATCATCCCTTGGGCGAGAAATCGAATATTCAGACCTTGCTCGTTCATTGCCTCGTCCTCACTTTCCCGGCTCGCCAAGATTCTGATTTACGAACCGTTCCCCTTCGTTGCATACGGGGCAGATACCCCATACCCGATGATTCAGGGGATAGCGCAAATCATGCTCACGGGCGCAGTCGTCGCAATAAAATGACGGCCCGCCTAACGCCCTCACCTTCTCCAACAGGTCCAGCAGCAAGGCCTCGACCTCGGCCTTGGGGCCGTAAAAGTAGATGGGCGGCACATCATGCCATCTGCTCTTGGATTCAAGGGAAACCGCTGCCCGATCCACGGTTTCATAAACATCCACGTTCGCACGATGCAGCTTGAACCAGCCATTGCGGCCCCGACATTCGATCATGATTCGGCCTCCCTTCTCGGTTCCAGGTCCTTGAGGACCTGGCCTATGTCAGCGCCGGCGACCAGGCGCTCATTGACCTCATACAAGGCCCGGAGCCAGCCGGACCGGAAAGCGTCCCGTTCATCACTGGTGGGGTCTCCGCCCTTGAAGCGGATGGCAAGATGCCACTCATAATACCCTTCGGGGAATTCCCGGCAGACGTAGCACAAGCCGTCCTGAAGTGCATCGAGTTCGTGTTCATCGCCGCAGATCCGGCATTCGGCGGTCTCCACGGTGGTATAACTCTCCCGGTCCTGGGTATCGGTGTAGGATTCCCGGTCTTGGCCTTCGGTGCCCTTCATGGGGTTGTTCATATCGTGGCCTCCTCCTTTACCCAATCCGTCAGGGAGGGATAGGTGGGGAATACCTCTTCTATGCAATCCATGATTTCCCGCAAAATCGGGATTTCAGAAATTGCTTTGTCCCCTACTGCCCTAATCTTCTTCTTGATTTCCACCACTACGCCGGAGCTTTCGTCGTCCGGGATATCCACATCCAAAGGGGGATCGCCGGGACGGAAAACCCGGGTAACCGGTGGGCGGTCCCAGTCCATTGAGCTTTCCCGATCAAAAGGGATGCCTTTCTTGACCAAAAATTCTTCCAGTTCGGCGAATTCGCCATACCGGGCCTCACCATCCGAGATAACCAACAGCCCCTCCTGGATGTCGATTTCCAGGCTGGCATAAAGGCGCTTTGTTTCGATCTCGAAATTAGGCCCGAACACTTGGGGCTTAAACTCAATGTCATATTCCCTTTCCAGCAACGCCCTGATTTCCTGATCAAAGCAGCTTACCGGGAACATGATGGTCGCCGAAGACGTTGGTGCGCTCATTTCTTCTCCTCCCGCAGTTGCACGAATTTCAGGTAGCCCTTTCGGAGCCCCCACTTAATCAGTTCCCCAGTGGGAATCTCGCCGCGGATGCTCTCGCCGGTCCACTCTTCCCGACCATGCACCTCTCTATAAACTCCACAACCCACGGCAATCGGCCCGTTGCCGTAGCCGTCCCGGGTATGGAGGTTAGAGAGGTGCACTCGCCTTCCTCGAATCTGCATGATGTCCATTGGGCACCTCTTAACTCAAGTCGATCATCCTTTTGTAATTCCCGGAAACCATGCTCACGTCCTCGGTCTTGGCAGCCACCGCGGCCACCTGTTCAGCCAGGCCAGCCAATTGCCCCTTGAGGGCCTCGTTGTCCTTCAGGGCTTTGATGTCCACCCCGTCCAGGCCGGCCTTCAGTTCGGCCAGGGCTTGCTCCAGGGGCTTGTACCCGAAGATGTTCATCTCCCGGGCCCAGTCGTGGAGGTTGCGCACCTTCTCCAAAGAATCATTCCGGATCACCTTGCCTTCTTTCAGAGACAAGGACAGGCCGGTGACCACTTCCCGGATGCGTTTCTGGTAGTCCAGAAAAGCCATCTCGACGACTTCCTTGCACCTGGCCTCCAATTCCGCGTTGGCCCGTTCATAAGCCGCCATGATCTCCGGGGCCGTGGTCTTGGTGGGAGGCTCGGCCGCCTTAATCTCGGTGATGATGTAGTACATGTCGAATTTGGCCCGGAGAGCCGCCTTGTTGGGATAATGGGGCTCCATGAGCTTCCAGGAGCCGGGCCACCGGCTCTCGCAATAGGCCTTCCACTCTTCCCGTATGGTGTCGTACTTTTCGCAGAACTCGTCGGCCAGGGCCTTGTATTCGGCGATCCGTTGGTCCAGCTTTTCCACCGTCCGGGCCAGCCGGTTCTTGGGAGAGCACCGGACCCACTCCAACACGAAATCGAAGGTGTTGAGATTCAAGTCCCGCCGGGCTTCGCCGATCTTGCGGTTGAAGGCTAGGCGCCACTCGGCCGGGTAGAGTTTTTTGTTACCCAGGTGGAAGAATTCCGGGACCTGCTCCATCCCCAGGTCCTCTTTGGTGAGGTTCACGATTCCAGGCCAGCTCTTGGTGCAAAGCTGGATCGCCACCAGTCCGTCAAAGCCGTTGCCGTTACTCTTTGGGGTCATTGCCGTTTCCTCCAAAAAAAGTTAAAGGCCGGACCAGGCCGACCTTTTATTACCGGGACCATCACGTCCCTCATCCCAAACCGGGGAATCCTCGCCCCGGGCTGGGTGAAAGAGTGAGGGTTTTACTTATAGGAGAATTACCCACACCAGGGATTAGCGTTAAGTTCTTCGAACCCCGGTGCTGGCGGGCCCAGGGTGGAGAGAATCTCGGCAGTCTCTTCCGTCCACCAGGGGGTGGAGGCGGCGCCGTCTTCCGAGAATTCAAATTCAAGCTCGCTGGCTGGCATTGCTGCGCACCCCCTGAAAATACTCCGGTTTGTTTTTCCTTTTTGACACCGCGCCCAGGGCCTTCTCGAAGTGCCCCATGGCCTCGTCGCAGCTTTTGCCCTGGAAGCCTTTTCCTTCCATCTTGACTTCACCGGTTATGTCAAAGTCGATGACGATCTCTTGCATGATTACCTCCTGCAAACCAGCCGAATGCGGCCGTCGTCCAGTTTCTGTTCGCTGACCCGGTAACCCTTCTTTTTGGCCTCGGTCCGGGCCTTCTCAACACCGTAAGCCTGCTTGAGCCGGCCCATCCAGGCATCATCATACTTGTTGTACTTGCGGTCATAATCCGAGACCCAGACGCGGTATTTGCCATCGGGCTGCCGCTCGAACCCCAGGTCATTGGCAGCCTGGCCCACATACTGCTGCCGGATGATGATGTGGGCTGTTTGCGCCCGGGCGTCTCCCTGATAGCCATAAAGAGGCTGGGCCTCCCGGTGCACCTCTACCTTGCCCTTAAACCCCAAACGATTCAGGGCGGCTACCAGCGCCGCCCCGTCCCGCATTTCGATTTGCACTTCGCTGTAGTGGCTCACGTTGACCTCCTGGCCTGCGCAATGGACCGTTTAAGGTTTAGGGGGAGGGCGGCAAAGTCATAAGTGACACCGCCCTTAATGGCTCGGGCCTTTATGCAGCAGCCGGCCCCCGCCCCAACCATCTCGGGAATGGCTAAAGCAATTCTACAGGTCGCTACATCGCCATCAAAAGACAACTCAGGGCAGGGATCATGTTTCCCAATTCCCAATAGCTCCCGGACTGCCGGGCAGGTTTCACTCAGACAGCAAAAACCGCACCGGCAACAAGGATATGGATACTCGGTCATAACTGCACCCTCCTGGGCCCCCGGGCCTCTTCCACCACCGCCCGGCTGGCCGGGATGGTCCGAAATCTCGCCCATTCCCGGAGCGCGTCCATCTGGGCTTTCTGGGACTTGGAAATGGGAATCACGAAATTTGCCGCGGCCTCCAGGTCGCTGCCGTTGTAAGCGGCTTCGATGGCCACCTGTCGGATCTCGGCGCCGCTGTAACCGTCCAGGTCCGGGATTTTGACTCGCCCATCACTTTCGCCCATCAGGGTTCCCAGGGCTTTACCCAGGAACTGCTTGAGGTAAATGTCCAGGATGTCCAGTTGCTCTTTGACTGCCGGGTTATCCACGAACCAGATGCTGTCCCATCTGCCCATGCGGGTATATTCCGGGGGGAGCTTAGAGTAGTCGTTGCAGGTGGCAATGACAAAGACCTCAGAGGTATGATCGTTTAACCACGTAAGGAAAGTGCCGCCCACCCTTTGGGTCGTGCCGCCGTCCGTGGCAGAGCCGCCCACTCCGGCGAGGCCCTTTTCGATTTCATCGATGAAGAGCACGCAGGGCGCCATGGCATCCACCACCTTGAGCGCCTCCCGCATCTTGGCTTCGCTTTCGCCCACCAGGGAGCCGAAGACCCGGCCCATGTCCAGGGACAAGACCGGCCATCCCACCTCATTCCCCAGGGCCTTGGCAAAATGGCTCTTGCCGGTTCCAGGCACACCCAGGAGCAGGATGCCCCTGAAGGGTAAGCCTGGTCGCCGATTCTTGAAGCGATTCAGCGTCCATTCTTTCAGATTCTCCAAACCGCCCAGGGTGTCAAAGGTCTCAGTGAATTGGGAGAACTGCAACGCCGCCGATTTTTCCACCATCTGGGCCTTCAGGGTGCAGATGGCATGGGGGTCGAATTTCTTCTGCCGCACCAAAGCCAGGGCCAGGGCGTTTTCCGCCTCCTCCCAGGTGAGCCCCTGGGCCGCGTCCAGAACCGCGTCTTCGTTTTCCGGCTCGATGCCGGTGCTTTCCACCAGCCCGCCCAGGATGGTCTTCAACTCCTCCCGGGTGGGGAGAGGAAAGTCCAGGACGACCACCTCCCGCTCCAGTTCCAGGGGGAGCCGGGCTTCTGTGGAGACGATGACCAAGGTGATCCCCTTGGTCTTATAAACAGGCAGATTATTCTGGAGGGCTTGGATCACTGGCGGCTCATTCAGCCAGAAGTGATAGTTTTTAAGGAACCAGACCGCTTTCTCCTTGCCCCGGGCCGCTACATTGGGAAGATCGAAGGGATCGGCCTCGTCCCACTCGGCCCCATTGCCCAACTCCCGGAAACCCCTGACCACATCCCACTGATAGGGGGTGCGCCCATTGGCCTCCTTGAGGGCAGCGCCGATGAAACGCTCCGGCTCATGCGTCCGTACCAGCAAGGCCGGGTATCCGGCTTTCAAATAGTCACTAATCATTCCATGCCTCCTCTATTCCAGGGCCAGCAGTCTTTCCAGCCTCTGGTAGACTTCCTCGGATTCGATCCAAACGGTGAAGCCATTGCCTTCCTCATCAGAGCCGGTGAGGTACCCGACCCCGGGCCGACCGCCCCGGTCATCGCAGCCGCAGGGGCAGGGCCGGCATACCTGCAACAGCCGTCCTCTCTCGCCTTTCCAGGTAATTTCTTTCGTCATGGTCTTACTCCTTGGGGCCGGAGTAGAAGTAAATCCCGGTGCGGCTGTCCCAGTACCCCTGGCGCCTTTTCAGCCGCCGGCCCCATTCGCCTTTAATTTCAAGGGTCCAGACGTGGAAGCGGCCGCACCAGCGAGAATCCACCTCGTAGAATTTGGAGCCGTCCTCGGTAAAGGCCCTCCAGGAGCCGGGAAGGGGATGCGCCTGCACCTGAGTTTCCACCAGGTAAAGGGGTTTTTCCACCAGCCGTAATTCCGGGATTGGGGACTGATCTTGCTTCTTAGCCGCAGCAGTGCTATAAGTTGCCATCGTTTTTATCTCCAGGTTCAAGTTGTTTCGGGCTACCCGGGGTTGCCGCCCCTGGTAGCCCGGTTGTTTCAGGCGGCCGCCATGGCCCCCTGCCAATCGCTGCCGGCGTCCCGCCGCCAGGTTTCCTCATAACCGGGGGTCGTGCCGCCGATGCCGCCCCGCATCCGGCGTTGGCGTTCGATAAACCCCTTCATGGCGTTTAAGGCCAGGTAAAAGCGGAAACCCTTCTCCTTAAACCGGGGATGCCCGGCCATCTCAAACAGCCGCAATACGCCCTCCTGGATCAGGTCCTCGGGGGCTATGTACCAGGGCAACCGGTCCTCGTATTTGCGTTTGTAAACGAACCCGGCCATCCGGTAAGCCGCGGTATGGTCGAAGGCCGTCCGTTCCTGGGGGAGATACCGGGTCTTTTTATGGTAATCCACGACCAGGTAGCCCCGTTCGACCACGGTCGAGGCGGTCTTATAATCGCAGTTGAACAGCAAGCGGATTTCGCTGGCCACCGTCTTCCTGGCCGCGTCCTGATCGCAGCCATAGGTTGCCATTACCTCAACGATCGCCTTTTCCGTTTCCAGTCTGATGACCTCCCGTTCCCGCCTGTGGCCGTTTCTGCTCATCGGCCCCACTGCCCGCACCTCCCGTTTTGGATTCAGTTCCATTGCCGTGCCTCCGAGAAATTGGGTTTTTACTTAAAGGGAGATTGGGGCACGGCAAAAAAAGGGCGGGGGCCCGGTTGCCCGGGCCCGTAGGTGGTGGGGTTCGAGGTGGGGATCAGAGGCGGGTTATTCTTCTTCGCTTTCCAAACCGGCCAAGTCGGCCAGGTGGTTTACCATCTCTTCCATCTCCTCGTGGGCTCTTCTGAACTGCCCGATAAATTCTTGAGGAACGTTTTCGCCGTGGGCGTCCAGGTTTTGCACGATGGAAAAAGCCCGGTTCTCGATCAACTCCAGGGCCTTCCGGATCATTTCCAGAACTTCCCGCATTTCCTCCAGGTCCATGGTCTCGCCTCCCTAATTTGCTTCATAGCAACGCTCCCGGCTGCGAATCGGCCGGGGGTACTGGGTCCCGACTTTGGGCCAGCAGATAAACTCCCCTTCGGCCGCGTGCTTGGCCTTGAAGCAGCGGTACTGGCCAAGGTGCAGATGAAGATGCCGGCAGCCGACGCAGCTCTCATTCAGACAATTGGTGACTTGTTCCGCCATTTTCTTGGTCTCCTATGGAAGAACCTTGATGGAACGGTGGCCCTTGGCCCTGGCATTTTTAACAGCCAGGTTCTTCGCGGTGGTGAAAGTGCCGGTGATGAAAGCCTGTTCCTCACCGATCTGGAAAGCCCAACACCCCATACCCCGGGGCTTCCGGCCATGGCTGAATTCGTATTCGTTGGTTTCAACCCTCATTGTCGTTTCCTCCCATTTGGACATCGAGCTTGGCGCTCAAAGGGAGCCAGGAATAATCTAAGAGACTCCCGCCCCCGTTCAGCGCCAAAATTAATAAAGTCAAAGGTTACCGGTTTCGCTTCGCCCTTCCCGGCTGCTACTTGCGTTCACCTGGCCCGCCTCTCGCCTTCCTTCCGGGTGTCCCGTCACACTCACCACCACCCGGCCGGCTGTTCGCCTCGGTTCGAATCAGACCGCTTCCCGCTTTTGCATCATCTCCGGTTCTTAGCTCCGCATCGGATTTAAGGGCTCCGATCGCCCCTTCTTCTGTGGGTCAAAGAAGAAAAACCAGAGTTCCAGTCAACTCAAAAGACCGTGCAGTTTTCCGGGTCTGCCAACCTACCCACACCTTTAGCAGTTCATCGGGTCTGGGAGGGCCTCGGTACGACTGGCGTATCCTGCGCCCACTTGCTCTTTTTTTCCCCTGGTCGCTACTCCCAGGTTCCCGCTCCGGCTTCCGGGGCTCCCAGGTCTGCCTTCTACTTTTGGGTGGGGGGAGATTTTTTATGGACCGGCGACTCCCCTGGTCCGTCCCTGGGAGCTATTTGGTGGCGCCTTTGACGGCTTGGCTTGGTTCGATAGGTTGGGCTCCTTTTGGGTTTGGTTTTGGTTGCGATTCAATAATAATAGATGCACTCAGTGTGCCTAAGTAGGCCAAATAACTAAGAATTATTCAAGCAATAACATAGTGCGATTAAGTAGTTACTTATAGGCGTTATTTTTTTCTAAACTTTAATGCATAAATACAGCATGAAAAGACAGTTATTTTGACCCTCACGCAGGCTAAGCAACTCTCGATCTTTATTGGTAATACGTGTAAGAAGTTACACGGTTAAAATTGCTTGACAGTCAAATGGTTCAAAATACAATTATTTATACCTTCGCAACATTCTCACTATCATCGTAATCTTTAGTCTTACTTTGACAATGAGGACAAACTACACCATCGCCCTATGTTATTATGGCTTTCTGTAACCTTACTTAATAGATGTAGGTAATGTTGTTAACCGATATCACTTACTACATGGATGGAAGGGTCAAACTCCCGATAGATAAGTCCCTCCTGGCTGGGCATGAGACACAAAGCCTCCGCCTCCCAGGCTTCCCTGGAGGCCATGCGTTTCTTGGTAATGGCGTCGTCTATCTTGATGAACCCGTCGGCGTTTTTGGCCCTGCCGCCGCAGTCTTCCCACAGGGCGCAGGCCTCGCAATCCCGCCCCACGCATTTCTCCATCACATCGAAAATGCACCACTTGAAGATGCGGAACCCGCTTTCCGCGGCCTCGGTGATCACCCGGTTCATCAACCCGTAGGCCTTGTGCATGGTGGAGTAAATCTGGATGCTGGCCTTAATCTTCCGGGCCGTTTGCGGAATGAACAAGGCCGCCTCGTACAGCTCCGGGTCGATTTCGTCCACTTCGTCTAACTTGAGCTTTTGAGGGTGCGGTCCCCGGACACTCTTGCTGGAGGCCGTCAGGATCTGGATGCTGCCGCCCCCCGCCATCTTGGTGAAGGTCTTGAGCATTTCTCCTTCCACCAGGTGGGTAAACGATGAGGTGGCGAACCGCTCCTGGATGTGGCTGTACATCTTCTGGCTCTGTTCCAGAGACCCGCCCAAAATCTTGGTTTCACAGCCCGTCTTGAAGACCGAGTCCAGCCAGGTGACCAAAGCGCCGTTTAAGGTCTTGCCGCCGCCCCGGTTGGCCCAGCAGACGCAGTTTTGCACCTCTTCAAAAAAAGCGGCGTTCACGTATTCGGCGGGCGGGGTGTGCTCGGGGCAGACCTTGGCCCGGGGAAGCCTCAAGCCCCAGAAGGCTTCGATGAACTTCAGGAGCTCCCCGGCATCCCTGAAGCCGTGCTTCCGGTAATGTTCCACCAGGGCCAGGGCCGCTTTGGGGTTAGCAATGGACAAAGAGGTAGCTTCGCCTTGATGGTCTGGTTGCAGAGACATGGTCACACTCCGAGATTTTTTTCGCCCCGCTCCCTCGCCAGGATCAGGAAGTCCAGGTAGGCCTGCCGCACTTCCGGGTCTTCGAAGGGCAGGTCAGCACCCAAAAGGAGCCTCTGGGGCACCTTGGCCAGCAGGCCGCAGTCCTGCAGCTCCTTCACCAGCTTTTCCTGGGCGGTCATGGCGTTTCTGCGGTGGCCGATCCGGGCGTTTTCCTCCTGGCACATCTCACTGTCCCGCATGGATTTCCAGCGGATTTGCAGCCAAAACTTAATGCTATCCCCCAGGAAACTGTCCTGGTCAAACTCCTGGGCCATGAGCCGGCTGAGGATTTTCCCGTCCTTGAGGTCCCGGTCCACCTGGCGCCGGCTGATCCCCAGCTTGGTCGCGATTTCTCCGGGCCTGAAGCCCGAGAGCTTCATCTCCTGCACCTGCCGGATGCGAGCCTGCCTGGCCTTGTGGATCACCGGCAGGCCGGCTTGAAACTCCCCCTTTTTGGACAGCATCATGGTCTTTTTCCCAGCGTCAGACATAAGATACCTCAATCTTCCTTCTGCTTCGGCGGCCCTTCCACAGGCCCCCACTTCTCCCCGGTCATGGGGTTGATCCGGTAAGCATGCAGCGGGCAGCCTTCCTGTTTGGGCGGGACTATCTCATAGAAACAGGTTCCGTCGCCATCGGCCCAAAAACAGCGGCAGGGTTTATTCATAGCGCAATTCCTCGAAGTCAACCTCAGGATATTCCTTCGGCTGCACCTTCAGGTTCGGTTTGAAATAGACCTTGCAGTCCGCCTCCCGAGCCTGGTTCAACACGGTCTCCACCCAATCCCATTCCGGCTGCTTTTCCGGTTCGCCACTTGAGTCACTTTGCCCGCCGATAATGATCCAATCCACGACAGAGAGAAAATAAGCCGGCTTATTCTCACCTGCCCCGGAGAGGTCTAATTTTTCCCGCATGGGCTCAATGGACAAAAAGAGCACCGTGGGCCTGTCAACCTTTGCGAGACCGTAATGCAGCGTCGAGAATACCTCCAAGGCAGCATCAGCTCTCTGTTGAGTATCCGCGGTGGCCCCCACCCAGGCGTTTTTGGGAAAATCGATTTCCAGGTACCGCCTCGGGTTCTTGGTCAGGAAGATGAAAATCCATTGGGGGGCAGCCCTCACCTCCTCCATTACCGCCTCGATCCACTCCCGGGGCACCCATTCCCCGAACAGGTCCCCCATGGAAACCGTAAAGACGAGCCTTTCCTTGAAAAGGGCTGACTTCGGAACCGGGGTATTCTGAGGGGCGCTGAGCCTTTCCGGGTAAAAATGCGGATTGAAGCCGATCTGGGGATCATAAAACCGCTTGGCGATGTCCCGGGCATAACAGTATGAACAGCCATGCTCGCAACCGGTGACCGGGTTCCAGGACCAGGTGGCCCATTCAATGCTCTCATTGGTGCGGTTAAAGACCGACTTGCCCTGATCCCTGGCCTGCCGGGCTTCCTGGGTAAGCTGGTAGGCTTTATTGACGCTCATAGTGCCCGCCTTCACCGCTTCCTTGACTTCCTCAGCGCCATGCTCCAGGACGGTCCGGGCCTTCTCCACTTTGGCCCTGGAGGTGCCCACGGTTGCCGCAGTTTTCTGGGCGGACTTATCCTGTCGTTTCCGGGACGATTCCGGTTTGGTAATGGCCTCACTTGAGGCTTTTACCTCTTCGGGTCTGACATGTTGATTTCCCCTGAATCCTTCTGTTGCACCTCTATCCTTCCGCCTATCCAGGGCTTCGATGCACCGGATGATTTCCGCATCCGTCAGGTTTCGCCGGTGCCGCTGGTTGTGGATGGCATACTCTAAGGCTTGTTCCTCATCCTGAAACCGGTAGCCAATAGTAGGTACATTTTTAATATCGGCCCTCTTAGCTGCCTCTAACCGGCTATGACCATCAATCACAATGTTAAGCTCTTTCCAGATAGTAATAGGATGAGCATGATCATAGTCATTGCGGAGCATGTCCTCTGTGAGAGCATCCACAATTTTGGGGTCAACGGGGAACAAGTCTTTAAAAGGGCTCTTGGTTATTAATTTCTCGACTTCCATTTTTTAACCTCAAATGGGCCTGGGGAATGATTCGCCAGTTTTAGGGGTCCAGCGCAAGACCTGCAATTTTTTGTTATTACGCCAGGCGTTCCAGGCTTTGATAGTAATTGCGACAATGTAATGCTGCTGCAATTTAGCCACGGAACCCTTGTTCTGGAACATCTTATTACGCAAGGCCAGAATTGGGTCATTTACAGGTAAGCCGGCCCCCGATCTCAGACCTTCATAAAACAGATCGGCATCAACCGCGTCTTTTTCTGAGAAGATGTAATGGCAGAAGGTGCCGATCGAAGGTGGTAGAACATGGATTACCTGGGCCGCAACCTTGGCGCTATGGGCCAAGCCGGGACAGTTGCTTAACAATGATTCAACCTGGTCGTTAGTAGGCATGGCAGTGTGCCTAAAACTGCCTTGCGTGTAGCGATACAACAGATTGGCCGCAGCACCAATAAACTTGCTGTAATCATAACCGCAAATATTCGCAATGTCGGCATAGCTCCTTTTGGTGCCGTTGTCCGTAGTCACGAAAGCACGGGGAGGAAGATTATAAGCGACAATGGACCTGACAGGCTGGCCGGCCAAAATAATGGCATTAAGACGGTTCTGACCATCCGTGAGATTGTGGTGAATATCAAACCCGATACCGTTGGAGTTAATAACCCAGGCACCCCGTTTAATAGCCGCAGCCGTGCTATTGATAAAGTTTTTCTTTAAAGTACGATTGCGCTTTGTATTAAAGGACAGCATTTCCTTAGCAATCTCAGGGGTGATCGTCATGATTTTGCAGTAAACATCTGCCTGCGACTTATCCGTTCCTGGCGGGTAACAGCGTCCATCATCTTTCCTAAACATGATCTTTCCTCTCCTTTTTTTAGGCGTCAAATTGACACCGTGTTTTTGAGTTCCCAGCCGGCGAAAAAGTATCTCAGGGCGTCCACCGCGTGGTGTTCCCCTTGGCCGGGTTCGTGTTTCAGGTATCCGGTCAACTCCCGGATCAGGTTCTTGCAGCGATGATGGATCAGGAGGCCGGGGAGACCGTCAGGCTGGATCTTCAGCCAGCGCCGCACCAGTTCTTGCCCCACCTCCACGCTGTAACGGGGCGCCTTGACTTCGAGGCCCAGTACTTCCGACAACACCGCTCGTTTCTCTGGGTCCGAGGGATCGCAGAAGGCGCCGGTGAGCTGGCTGTAACCGGCGGCCTGGTGCATCTGAAGAAGGATCTTGCCGTTCTCCGCGGTGGTGCGGTAGCGCTGGTAGTATTCATCCAGCACCAGGACCCGCTCTCCTTTATCGATGGGCTGAATCCACAGGCAGGCGAAGGGATTGCGGTAACCGAAGTCGACGCCCAGGTAGAGTTCTCCGTCGGGCCGGTAGGTAAACACAGCAAGGTTGCGGTTCATTTCAAGTCTCCCGGTTTCAAGTTCATCTTGCCAAGGAACCTCCCGGCCGCCTCTTTCTTGAGCAAGGCTTCGGCCTGGTGGGACAGGCTGCCGTCGGGGAAAACCACCCTGTTGGCTTTGAGCACCTGGAATCCCCGGATCGCCGCCAGGGTGCTCACCTGGGCCAGTTCCGCCCAGTCATCGAAATCAACCCTGACCTGCTCCCACACTTTCTCCAGGTCGATCTCTTGTCCCGGCGCCGGTGGAGGCGGTAGAACCTTTTTGACCCGGGGCCAGGTGGCAGCCAGGCGAAAGAGAGCCTGGTCCTGGGCCAGCAGAGCCGCCCCCAAAAAACCCTGTGGATCATCGGAGGCCCGGTACGGTAGCAACGCTTCAGCCCATCCCATGGCAGGCCTCCTGTGAGGAACCCGCTTCATCCTGGGCTTCCTCGTCTTTGAGTTGCTCCAGCCCGACCCGGGCAAGCTCCATCAGCTTGAGAAAAGCTGCGGCGGAGTTCTTGATCTGGCAGCGTTTCTTGATGCGCACGATGAGCTCGAAGAAGGCGTCATAGGTTTTTAAGTTGGCCAGGTACACCACGTCCCCGGCGAAGGCCGCGGCCGTCTCTTTCAACAGTTGGTCCAGATCCTCCAACTCTTCTGGGAGAAAGAGGAAGTTGGTCAGCTTGTAGCGCAGGCGCTGCTCGCTGATGGCCGCAAACTGGATGCCTTCGAGCGCCTTCAGGGTATCGGAGTCCAGCCCGGCGTACATGCGGGCCTGCACGTCCTGGATGCTCTCCCACAGGTCCTTCAGGATCACCAGGTCGTCCTGGCCGGCGATGGCGTTGTGGGAAAGCTGGATGGCCAGCCGCTCGTCAACTTCTTTCTCGTCTGCGATCACCAGCACCAGGACCTGATCCACCCCGGCATGACGGGCCGCCATGACCCGGTGGTTGCCGGAGAGCACCCGGAGTTTCCCGTCTTTCTCCCGGTAGCACAGGGGCAGAGAGGACAAGTTGCCGTCCTTCTTGACGTTCTCCACCAGGTTCTGGAACTGCTCCGCCTTCATGTAGCGGGCGTTCTTCTCCAGGAGCCTGAGCTCATCCGGCGCCGCCAGTTCCAGGCGGTAAGGAAACAGCCCGGCCAGCTTCTCGTTGAACAGGTTCAGGGCTTCTCGTATTTCTTCAGCCATAAGGGAATCACCTCTTTAAGATTCAAAATGCCCATCTGGGTTTCGTAGACCAGTTTGCCCGGGTCCCGCCGGGCCAGCTTGTAAAGCCCCCGGTACTTCATGGACACGGGCTTGTCGGTAAAGACCATGGTACGGCACCTGGAGATTTCCAGCAGGAACTTCTCTTCCAGCAGTTTCCGTACTTCCCTGGTCTGGGTAACCAGGACCAGGAGCTTGGCCAGGCGATTGTAGCGCCCGGAGTTGACCACGAAGTCGGCCAGCAGGTACACGTCGCCCCCACCCTGCATCCGGGAGTAGATTAAAAACCCGAAGACCTTGCCGTCCACCGCCACCACCAACGGGACCTCGCCGTCCGCCGGAATGCCCACGCCTTTGGAGAGGTAGACGTCCCGGTAGTAGTTCACCACCCGGTTAGTGGTGGGGATCAGGGTAAGCTGGGACTCCGGGGTGATCACATCGTCGTCGGACAAGCGGGTGAAGGGTACGAACTCGGCATGGCGCTGTTGCTTCAGCACTCCCCGGCGCAGGGCTTCCATATTCGAGTACACGTAAACCGGCTTCATCCGGGCTTTGCGCACCACCGCCACCATGGGCAGGCCTTCCACCACCCGGTCATCCAGGTAGAGATAATCCCGGGTCTTCATCTTCTCCAGGATGGCGGCCTTGCGTTCGGAATCGATCAACCCGTAGGTCGGCCGGTCCCAGTCGAAGATTTCCTCCAGGCGCTTAAACATCCGTTCGTAGCCCCCGGCATAGGTGGGAAGGAAAGCGATGGACACGGCCTCCTGGGGCATCTCGTCCAGGAGGTCGAAGATGTCCTTGGATGTGTAAGCCTCCAGCCTGACCTCCTTTTTGCGCTCCCGGAGCCTATTAATGGTGGCCTGGTGGAAGCCCTCGAAGTTGTTCAGGTAGTGGGCCCAGTGCCGGGCCTTGAAGACGTTATCCGCCTTCTCGTATTTCAGGGTCTCTAAGAGCACCATGACCGCGGCGGTCTTGGCCTCCACGTCGCCAAGGTAGGATTCCAGCCACTGGAAGGCTTCTTCCCTGACCCTCAGCTCGAAATCCTGCCCAGCCAGGTAGGCTCCCAGGACCGAGGAGTAAAGGGAAACATCATTCCCCCAGATCCTGGCCCTGGGGGCGTACCGGGAGAGAATCTGCTCCACCGTGAAGGCCCCGGAGCACCCCACGTAGACCTCCCGGCCATTGAAGGCATGGCCCTGGTTGCCCAACCAGCGTCGACATTCTGCGTTTATGCTACCAACGAAGCCCATATCGGTTCCTTATGGAGCGGAGAGGTGGAGTCGAACCACCAGCAACATCTGGTCGATAATGCCCTGGCCGCCAGTCCCCGCACACTATCTCCTCTCTTGTATTTCTCGCAGCCATGCAGCATGGCGTTTGAGCTTGGGATTGATCTCCTCCACCACCAGCCCCAGTTCCTTCTGCAGCCAGGCGGCCACCACCCGGCGGTGACAAAACTCTCCGGGAGCCTCCCAACAGAGAAGCAGGAAATTATCGCCACCGAGATCATTAAGAACTTGTGAAGCATCCAGCCGGTCCAAAACCTGGGCCTTATAAAGCCTGATGAACTGGGTGTTGTCCGTGAGCTTCACCAGGCTCCAGGGGGGAGCCAGGGTTTTATACCTCTTGCCCTGCCAGCCTCGGGGAATGCCCTGGGAGATGGCCACGGCTTGGGGCAGGTGCCCGGCGATCTTGAAGTTGCTGGTGAAAATCATCTCGTTTCCTTAAAACGGCACGTCATCTGCGGCGCCCTCCGCCCGCTTGTTATCCAGCATCACCATGGAGTCCATGCGGATATCGGCGGAGGTGCGGCTCACCCTGGAGTTATCCTCCCACTTCCGGTAAACCAGCTTGCCTTCCAGGTAGACCCGGCTTCCCTTGTGGAGATACTGGCTGCAAATCTCCGCCAGCTTGCCCCAGGCCACGATCCGGTGCCACTGGGTCTCTTCCCGGCGCTCCCCCGAGGTCTTGTCGGTGAACCTCTCGGTGGTGGCCAGGCTGAAGTTGGCCACCGGCTTGCCACTGGCGGTATACCTGACCTCCGGGTCACCTCCCAGGTGGCCGATCAACATCACTCGGTTCAACATTTCTCCTCCATCACGAAAGCCAGCGCACCCTGGGCGTGGCCTCGTAGGACAATCCCAGGACCATGAACCGCAGGGCGGCCAGGGCGTAGTTATAGACGGGCACCGGCCGGTCCCGGTAGGGCTTGTCCGGCTTAAACTCCGGCAGGTGCGCCCGTTGAAACTCCTTGATCAGTTCCCGGCACTGGCCGGACAACACCAGGCCCCCGGGTCTATTGCCCTTGGCGTTCTCCAGTCTTTCGGCGATCAGGTTGGCCCCGGCGTTCTCTTCATCAGTCACCGCAACCGCCCACAGCCGCTCCTTTTTCAGCCGGTCGATGAACCGGGGCTCCGAGGGATCGCAAAAGAATTTCCTGATCCCGAATTCCTTAGCCAGATCCTGGGCCACCCGGATCATCTCCGGTAGATAGACCCCACGCTTGTAGAACTCCTGGAGCAGGACCAGGTTGTCTTGCGGAGCAGGCTCATAGCTGCCCACCAGGATGACTGATGGCCGTCCCAGGCCCCACTGGACCCCGGCGTAATTTTTCGGCTCAATGCTCATAGCTTCCTCAGGCTCCGGTAGTAGTCCAGGTTGCACAGCACCCAGCGGCCCGCCTGGTCCTTCTTGGCCGGGATTTTGCCCGCATTGAGCAACCGCAAGGTGGTCTGCGGATGCAGGTTCAAAAAGGCGGCAATGCCCTTGATGCCCCGGAAGAACTCCACCTTCAGGGGGTGGCCGGCGAAATCCTCGCCTTCCTTGACGGCCTTAGGATCGATAAAATTTTCTTCTTCCATCTCAAATCCTTCTCCAGGTTTGCTTGAGGTACTCCGCCAGGAGCAGCCCGGCGGCGATACCGTCGTCCTTTTGGCGGCTGAGTGGGGCCTCAGGCCACAGCCTCCGGGCCATGCCCAGCACCAGCCTCCTTTTTGCCTGTACCATTTGGGCTTTGGTCAGGGCCTGGCCCAGGTTCCCGCCGATCTCCAGGTGGAAGTGAGACTGCCAGGTCCGGGGATGGACGATCTTGACATGCGGGATCTCCCAGGCCAGGCACAGGCCCTGCCAGACCCCGAAATTCTCCACCAGGGTGGCCAGCCGGAAGGCATGTTGCCTGGTGGTGTCCTGGCGCACCTGGATACGCTCGATGGCCGCGGACTTAATCCTCTCCTGGTGAGGAAGGATCTCCTTCCAGTCTGGCCAGGGCCCGCAGGCCACGATCTCGCCCCGGCCATCCAGGATGCCCCAGCCCCCGTTCATGCCGGGATCAATACCCAGGTAGCAATCTCTCATTGGCCCGCCTCCTTCCTGGACTGCCGGTCCAACTTCTGGGTCCGCAACAGCAGCCTGATCCTGCCCAAGAATTCCTGGAGCCAATCCCAGGCGCCTACCAGCAGGAGAAAGGAGACTCCCGCAGCAATGACACCCCAGCCCGCGGCGAAGGCCAGCTTAAAGGTCTCCAGCATGAGACGCCTCCTCTGCATGGCAGGATTTCTTCCTTTCGGTGTCACACATGAAGGTGTCTCTCCGGGAGCAGGCCTTGCCTCCCAGGTGGTACCGGCAAAACAGCTCGCCAGGTGGTTCAAACAATCCCGGCTCCCTGGGTTTACATTTCGGGCACTCGACCAACTGCCCAGCCCCCAATGGTAGCCCTTGACCATGGCTTTCCTGATAGTGGCTCATAGATATAGCCCTATATATAGGGAGGCATGAGCCACCCCTAAGTAGTTGATTTTTCTTGGCTCATTTGGCCGTGAGCCAGAAAACCCGTGAGCCACCCGGAATCTTTTGATATATTCGATAGTTGCGTGGCTCATTTGGCCGTGAGCCAAAAAATGGCTCATGAGCCAATGAGCCACTTTCGGGTTTGGCTCATTTTCCGGTGAGCCAGATTTTCTGGCAATTACCGGTTTACTTAATAAAATTGCGTAGTTCACCTGGCTCACGAAGCCATGAGCCAACATTCCAATCCTGAGCCACTTTTCAGTTTTCATTGTTTAATCAAGACCTTCCCGCCTTTGAGCACGATCCAGGTGTTCATGGCGTTTTCTACGGCCCGGCGTGCGGTGGACAGACTG